>Ga0316603_10000044_pt1 | contig 138171 bp, 107 predicted proteins | sample OWC_soil_day10_n_FD_207649 | JGI IMG/M metagenome (GOLD analysis project Ga0316603, IMG submission 207649) | Wetland soil microbial communities from Old Woman Creek delta, Ohio, United States - OWC_soil_day10_noCT | ecosystem: Environmental > Terrestrial > Soil > Wetlands | place: USA: Ohio...
GCCCAGGGCGCCAGCGTGAACTTCACCGGCTCGGGCAGCGATCCGGACAACAACCTGCCGCTGACCTATAGCTGGAGCTTCCCCGGCGGCACGCCAGCCAGTTCGACGGCGCAGAATCCGGGCGCGGTGACCTACAACACCGCCGGTACCTTCACCGCCAGCTTTACCGTCAGGGACAGCCTGGGGCTGGCCTCGGCCGTCGTGACGCGAACCGTCACGGTGACCCCGGTCGCCAATCAGGCGCCGTTGGCGACCATCAATTCGCCGGCCGCCAATGTCACCATCGCCCAGGGCGCCAGCGTGAACTTCACCGGCTCGGGCAGCGATCCGGACAATAACCTGCCGCTGACCTATAGCTGGAGCTTCCCCGGCGGCACGCCGGCCAGCTCGACGGCGCAGAATCCGGGCGCGGTGACCTACAACACCGCCGGCACCTTCACCGCCAGCTTTACCGTCAGGGACAGCCTGGGGCTGGCCTCGACCGTCGTCACGCGAACCGTCACGGTGACCCCGGCGACCGCGCTACCGGTGGCGAGAATCGACAATCCGCGGGCCAATGTAACTGTCACCCAGGGGCAAACGGTTTCCTTCGAGGGAACACCGGTCGATTCCGAAAACAACCGGCCATTTACCTATCTGTGGACCTTCCCCGGCGGGGTGCCCAGCACGTCGACGCGGCAGGATCCCGAGGAGATTCGCTTCAATACCGCCGGAACCTTCATCGTCAGCTTCCAGGTGACGAACGCCCGCGGTGCCGTCTCGCTGCCGGTGACCCGCAGCATTACGGTTACGCCGTCGGGCCAGGCGCCGCTTGCCAGCATCACGGCACCGGCCGGCAACGTCAGCATCGCGCGGGGCGGCACGGTGAATTTCCAAGGCGCCGGCAGCACCAGCACCAACCGTTTGCCGCTGACCTACAACTGGAGTTTCCCGGGCGGCACGCCGGCCAGTTCGACGGCGCAAAATCCCGGTCCGGTCAGTTTCAACAGCATTGGCACCTTCACCGTGACCTTCACCGTGACCGATCGGCGGGGCCTGGTATCGCCACCGGTCAGCCGCACGGTGACCGTAACCGAGCCATCGCAGCCGCCATTGGCAGCGATCAATGCGCCGGCCGGCAATGTCTCGATCGTCCAGGGACAGACGGTGAGCTTCCAGGGCTCGGGCAGCGATCCCGACAACAACCTGCCGCTGACCTATAGCTGGAGCTTCCCCGGCGGCACGCCGGCCAGCTCGACGGCCCAGAATCCCGGGCCGGTGACCTTCGGCACGCTGGGCGTGTTCACGGTCAGCTTCACGGTCACCGACAGCACGGGCCTCGCCTCGCCGCCGGTAACGCGCACGGTGACGGTCACCCCGATCAAGCCGTTGGCCAACATCGTGACGCCGGCGATCAATGTCTCGCTGCTGCCGGGCGGGAGCGTCAACTTCCGGGGCGTCGGCGAAGGCACGCCGAGTCTGCCGCTGACCTACCGGTGGACCTTCCCCGGCGGTCGGCCGGAAACCTCGACGGCGCAGAATCCGTCTGGCGTGCGCTTCAGGAACGCCGGTCGATTCACCGTCACCCTGACCGTCACCGACAGCGCCCGGCGCGTTTCCGAGCCGGCCACCCGGGTGATCACCGTCGCCGAAGCCAACGGTCGGCCACCCCGCATCAACGAATGTACGGCTAACGATGACGACGATGACGACTAGCCACAACCCTACCAATAGATGGAGATTGATCCGATGACAACCCAATCAGCCATGGCGGCGCTATCGGCAATGCTGATCGCCGCCGGGGTCTGCGCGGCACCCGCCCAGCCCCCGTGGACACATGTCAGTTCCCTCGGCCAACGCCACTTCGTGGTGATTGATGCGGCGCAAGCCAGCGATCCGCTGTTGCTGAAACAAGCCGCCCAGGCCACCTGCCCGCCGGCCAAACCCTGCGTCGTGGCTTTCTGGTCCGACGCGGCAGCGGTCCCCGCCGCCATGCCGATGAGCCGGGAGCAGCAGGCGGCACAGGTCGCCCAGTACATCCGCAACCCGAGCAGCGGCAGCGAGGAGCTGCTGCTCAAATGCTCGGCGGCCCAGTCGGCCGGCGCGAAATGCCTGCCTTGAACGGGACGGCGGGGAGAACGGAGATGGCATCATCGGGCGAAGGGAATATTCTGGTTCTCGGCCTCGGCAATCTGTTGTGGGCCGATGAAGGCTTCGGCGTGCGTGCCGTGCAGATGCTCCACAGCCAGTGGTGTTTTTCGCCCCGGGTCAATCTGGTGGACGGCGGCACCCAGGGCTTCAATCTACTCGGCATCATCCAGTCGGCCCAGCGCCTGATCGTCTTCGACGCCATCGACTATGGGCTGCCGCCGGGCAGCCTGAAGGTCCTGCGCAACGAGCAGGTGCCGAGATTCATGGGCAGCAAGAAGTTGAGCTTGCACCAGACCGGCTTCCAGGACGTGCTCGGCGTCGCCGCCCTGACCGGCGGCCTGCCCGACGAATTGGTCCTGATCGGCGTCCAGCCCGAATCGATCGACGACTACGGCGGCAGCCTGCGGCCGCTCGTCAAGGCGCAGCTACCGCCCGCCCTGGCCATCGCGCTCGACTACTTGCGGGCCTGGGGCGGCGTCGAGCAGGCCCGGCATGAAGCGCTCGCCGCCGACGACTACCTTTTGCCGGCCAGCCTCGACATGCTCGCCTACGAAGCCGGGCGCTAATGAGCTTGAGCTTCGCGCCCGCGCTGCCCATCTTCACTGAACAACGCTAGAAAACGCCATTGAAACGCACCGACACCGAGGAAAAACGAAGGCTGGCCCGGACTGTTTTCACCGTCCTCGCCGCGCCTCTGCGACTCTGTGGTGAGTTTTTTCGGATGACGCAATACGGAGGCCATCATGTGTTTGGGTATTCCCGGCAAGGTCGTTGACATCATCGATAGCAACATGACCTTGGCCATGGTCGAGATCGCTGGCGAGCAGCGGCCGGTGAATATCGCCTTCGTGGTCGACGCGGCGCATCCGGCAGCCGCCTGCCTGGGCGAGTGGGTCCTGGTCCATCTCGGTTTTGCCATACGTCGTCTCGACGAGGCGGAGGCGGCGCTGACCCTGGCCCTGTTGACCCAACTCGGCGAAGCGCAGGCCGAAATTGACGCCAGGCACCCCTCGGCGGCGTGACCCCGGCAGAGCGCCGGCAAGCGCGGCAAGATCCCGCGGCGCGCGGGCCCGGCGGCGGCTCGGGAAAATACCGGCGAGCATTCGACAAAGCGGATTTCGGCGGCATATTTCCCTTAGAATCTCGCCATGTCCGCCACACCAATGCGCCAGTTCGCCCTGCAAGGGGCCGCCGTCATCCTTGTTCTATCGCTCGCCTGGCCGTATTTCGGTTGGCAGGCGGCGGCCATGCCCTGGCTGGAAACCAGCCTGGCGATCGGCGCCACCGCCTTCATTTTTGCCACGCTATCGCGCCAGCCCTGGTGGTGGCGCCTGATTCATGCCACTTTCATGCCCCTGGTCTGGCTGACCCAGGGCCTGAAGATCGAGCCGGGCTGGTTCCTGCTGGCCTTCATCCTGCTGCTGCTGGTCTATCGCGGCGCCCTTTCCGGCCAGGTTCCGCTCTATCTCTCCAATCGCCAGACGGTCGCCGCACTGGCCGACTTGCTGGCCGAACGCGGCCCCTGCCGCTTCCTCGACCTGGGTGCCGGGCTGGGCAGCACCACCGTGCCGCTTGCCGACCAGTTGCCGGAGAGCCATTTCACCGGCTACGAAAATGCCCCGCTGACCTGGTTGCTGGGCCGCCTGTTCTGCCTCGGCCGGCCGAATATCAGGTGGCGCTGGGACGATCTCTGGCAGGCCCGCCTCGGCGATTACGACGTGGTCTACGCCTTCCTGTCGCCGGCCCCGATGGGCAAACTCTGGGAAAAGATTCGGGCTGAAATGGCGCCGGGCAGTCTCTTCATCAGCAACAGTTTTCCGCTCCCCGGTGTCGTCCCCAACCAGATCATCGAAGTGCCCTGCACGCCGCCCCGCCCGCTCTACTGTTACCAGCTCTAGATGCTCAAGCGCAAGCCGGAAACCCTCGCTCTTTTTGTTGCGTTGATCGGCACGCTGACCGTTCTTTTCGTTTTTCTCGCCGACCTGGTGGTCGCCCGGCACCGCGATTTCGATGCCGGCGAACGGCGCCTGCAGCACTTCGGCATCATGATGGCCGAACACACGGCGCGTTCCTTCGAAGCGATCGATGTACTGCTCCGCGAAATGGCGACCGATCTTTCCCACAATCGCCGCAACTGGGAAAACTGGGAAGCCAGCCAGGGTTGGGAATACGTCGCCCAACGCCATTCGCGGGCCATGCCGCAATTGCGCGACCTGATCATTTTCGACCGCGACGGCAACCAGCGCTTCATTTCCAGTTACTTCCCGACGCCGCGGATCAATGTCCGGGATCGTCCCTATTTCGCCACCCTGACCGAAGGGGCCGAGGCAACCACCTACGGTCCCTACATCGGGCGCAATTCAGGGCGTTACAGTTACGCCATTGCCCGCCGCATCACCGGCGACGGCGACGTCATGAGCGGGATCGCCTTCGCCGCCATCGAGCCGGCCTATCTGCAGGATTTCTGCTGGTCGAACCGACTCTCCGACGACTTCGAGGCGGTGCTGATCAATGCCAAGGGACAGATCGTCGCCTCCTGTCGGCCGAGCGACCTCAGCGCCCAGTCGCCGATCCTCGGCAGCCTGGCTGGCGATACGCTGTTTGCCGGCCAGTTGCGCGGCCTGCTGCCGGACACCGGGCTGGCCAACGGCAACGGCATGCTGATCTCGGTATCGCCGGTGCCGGGCTTTACCGACCTGCGCATCCTCACCGCCATCCCGGAAAGCACCCTGCTCGCCAACTGGCGCAGCCGCCTGATCGAACTCAGCACCCTCGCCCTGCTCGTCACTACCGTGCTCTTCGTCGGCGGCCTGCTGGTCCGCCGACAGGTGCGCGAGATGGCGGCCCTGACCGCCGAACTGGCCGCGGGCCACGAACATCTCGGGGCCCGCATCCGCACCGCCACCCTGGAACTGGCCGGGCAGAAGGACACCGCTGAACGGGCCAACCGGGCGAAAAGCCGCTTCCTCGCCGCGGCCAGCCACGACCTGCGGCAACCGCTGCACGCCCTGTCGCTGTTTGCCGCCGATCTCCAGCGCCAGATCCGCAATGGCACGAGCAGTTCACTGCCCCGCCTGGCCGAGCAGATTTCGACGTCGACCGCAATGCTCAGCGAACTGCTCGATTCGCTGCTCGACATTTCCCGTCTCGATGTCGTCGGCATCAAGCCGGAAATTCGCCTTTTCCCGCTCGGGCCACTCTTCGAACGGCTGGCCAATTCGGGACGACGGGCGGCGCTCGACCACAACCTGACCCTGCGCTTCCGGCCGAGCAAGCTGTGGGTGGAATCCGACCCGATGATGATCGAACGTATCATCGCCAACCTCGTCTCCAACGCTCTGCGCTATACGCCGGCCGGCGGCCGGGTGCTGGTGACCGCCCGGCAACGCGGCGAGGAAGTGCTGATCGAGGTCCGGGACAGCGGCATGGGCATCGCCCCGGAACACCAGGCGGCGATCTTTGCCGAGTTCTACCAGATCGGCAACGAGGCCCGCGAGCACAACAAGGGGCTGGGGCTCGGCCTGTCGATCGTGGACCGTCTGGCGCGCGCCCTGAATGTCAGCATTTCCCTGAACTCGCGGCTCGGCGAGGGCACCACGTTCGCGCTGCGCGTACGCGGCGGGCGGCCGTTGCACGGACAACCGACGGAACTGTTGCCGGCACCGCTCGGCAAGGTGCATTGCATCGGTCATAGCGAGGCGATTGCGGACTGCCTGCGCCTCGCCGAAAGCTGGAATTATGCGGTCAGCCATGACGATGGCGCCGGTCGCGAGGCGCCGCCGCGCAACGCCGTGATCATCTGCGAAATGGCCCTGGCCGAAGCGGTCAGCCAGGAACTGGCGAACGACACGCCCTTCGTCGTCCTGAGCAGCGGCGAACACCCGAACATTCCGTCGGGCGCCCATGCCCTGCCGCTGCCGGTCCGCCCGGCCCGGCTCCGGGCCTTACTCGGCCAGCTTCAGAAGACGCTCTCGAAATCGACGCCGTAACGGGCCACGGCGACCAGCGCCTGGGTCCGGCTGGTCACGCCGAGGGCCTTGAAAACCGCCGTCGCGTGGATCTTCACGGTGCCCTCGGAAAGCTCTAGCTGATCGGCGATATCCCGATTCGACAAGCCGCGCACCATGAGGGCCAGGACCTGCGCCTGGCGGTCGGTCAAACCAATCTCGTCGGGTCGGACGCTGACCTTGCTGGGCGGCAGGGGTTTCGCATCGTCGAGACGGGAGCCCTGCTGGCCGCAGGGCCGGAAGAGGTTGCCGGCGAGCACTTCGCGCACCGCCGAAAGCAGCGCTTCGCCGGAAAACGCCTTGGGAATGAAGCCGGAAGCACCGAGGTTCATGACCCGGGTGATCGTCGGCGTATCGTCGAAGGCCGAAACCACCGCCACCGGCATCGCCGGGTAACGCCGACGCAGGATGTCGAGACCGGCGAAACCGTCAATGCCGGGCAAGGCGAGATCGAGTAAGACCAGGTCGAACTCGCCCTCGTTGTCGAGCACGGTCAATGCCGACTCGAAATCAGCCGCCTCAAAGACCTTGGTTTTATCCTCGATTTGCCCAAGCAGGCGGACCAACCCCTCGCGGACCAACGCATGATCTTCCACCACCAGCAACTGCAGCATTCTGACCCCCCCTTTTTTCGCGTCCTAAAATAGCATTTTGTAGGATGAACTGGTCTAAGATGATACAACGCAAACCAACGGAGAGAGACATGACAAATGACCAAAACAACGATCCGCTCAACTTCATGCGCAATATCTGGGGCAATATGGGCTTTACGCTGCCCGGCATGGTCGCCCCGACCTTCGATCTCGACGAGCTGGACAAGCGCATCAAGGACATGAAAGCCGTCGAAGGCTGGTTACGGATGAATCTTTCGATGTTGCAGATGACCATCCAGGGGCTGGAAATGCAACGCACCACGGTGTCCACCGTGCAGGCCATGGGCAAGATGGCGACCGATGCCGCCAAATCGATGACCGCCGCCCCCGAGGCACCAGCGGCAGAGCCCGCAGCGGCGAGCAATGCGCTGTCGGAGGCGGCGCTCTGGCCGTGGCAGATGATGGGCCAACTGCGCGAACAGATGCAGCAGCACGCTGAAACCGTCGCTGCTGAAATCAGCCCGGCAGCGGCCGACGACAAGCCGGCCAGCCGGCGCGGCAAGAAAGAATCAAGCTAAATCCAAACCGGCAATTCAAGCGCAGAGCCGCAGAGACACTGGAAAGACCGGCCAGGATCGTGGAGCCCACCGCCCGGGTGGCCCCACGAACGAGGCGAGCGACGGTTTTGCCCATTTTCTCTGCTTTTCTGCGCCGCTAGGCCAAGCTTTCCGGAATCAATTGAGCAGCCACGCGGCCCAGAACGGCAGCGTCAGCATTGAGCCCAGCGTCGTCGCCGAGATCAACCAGGCGACGCTGCGCCCGTCACCGCCCATGCGCATTGCCAGAATGTAGGCCGATGACGCCGTCGGCAAGGCGGCAAACAACACCACCACCTGATAATTCAGTCCGCTCAGCCCGAACTGGCGACCGAGCACGGCGGCCAGCAGGGGCAGGGCAAGCAGCTTGACGGCGAGCAGCCAGAGCGAGATGCCGCGCACGCCGGGCGAGTTTTCCAGACGCAAGGCGGCACCGACGGTAATCAGGCCGAGGGCGATCGAGGCGTCGGCCAGCCGGCCGAGAAAGGCCTGTACCGGTGGCGGCGGCACGAAGCCGGCAAGGTTCAACAGGAAGCCGGCGGCCGTGCCCCAGATCAGCGGATTGCGCGCCACCTCCCGCCACAGGCCGACTTCGCCGTGGCGGGCCAGCATCCAGACCGAGACCAGATTGACCACCGGCACCGCTGCCCCGACCAGCAACCCCATGGTGGCGATGCCCGGCGATCCGAAGAGCATGCCGGCGACGGCGAGCGCGATATAGGAATTGAACCGGTAAGCGCACTGAAAGAGCGAGGCGAAAGTCAGCGGCGACGGCCGCCACAACAGTTTGGCCGCCCCACCGAGCAGCATCGCTCCGCCCATCGCCGCGAACGCCGTGCCGAGCAGCGGCAGGGCGGCGGCCAGATCGAGCCGGGTTTTGACGATGGCATTGACGAGCAGGGCGGGAAAGAGGATGAAATAAACCAGTTTTTCGACCCCGTTCCAGAAATGGTCGCCCAGGTGCATCCAGCGCCGGATGCCGGTACCGAGCAGGATCAGGGCAAAATCGGGAAGGAGCAGGAGGGCGGTGTTCATGCCGCCATTTTAGGGGTGGCCGACCGCGCCTCCAACTGTGGATTGCCGCAGCTCGGCGCTTGACCCCGACCGGCAAACACTCAATACTCAGCGGCAAGGAGAAGAACATGACCTTCGAATGGTGGATGTGGATTGTCGGCGGCATCGCGCTGGTCATTGCCGAACTGGCGATACCGGCCTTTTTCATTATCTGGTTCGGCCTCGGTGCCCTGCTCGTCGGGCTGCTCGTACTGCTTTTCCCCGCACTTTCGGCGACGGCCCAGATCGCCACCTGGACGCTGGCCTCGCTGGCCCTGGTCGTGCTGTGGTTCAAGGTCTTCAAGCAAAGTTTTCAGAAAACCCGCATCGGCACGGCGGATGGCGAGGTGATCGGCGAAGTCGGCCTGCTGGTCGGCGAAGTCGCCCCCTTCCAGCGCGGCAAGGTGCGCTTCCAGCGCCCGATACTCGGTTCCGAAGAATGGGTTTGCATTGCCGACGCCACCATCGTAGCCGGCGAGCGGGTCCGCGTCATCGCCGTCGAAGGCAGTTTTCTCAAGGTCAACAAGGCTTAAGGGAGTCATCTCATGGAATTCAGTGCCGGTTTTGTCGTCGTTCTGGCCATCCTGGCCTTTGTTGCCGTCACCATCGCCAAGGGCGTGCGCATCGTGCCGCAGGGCGAGGAGTGGATCGTCGAGCGGCTGGGGAAATACCATGGCACGCTGAAACCGGGCCTCAACATCGTCATCCCCTATCTCGACAAGATCGCTTACCAGTTGGTCACCAAGGACATCATTCTCGACGTCCAGGAACAGGAGGTCATCACCCGCGACAACGCGGTGATTCTGACCAATGCCATCGCCTTCATCAAGGTCACCGACCCGGTCAAGGCGGTCTATGGCATCACCGATTTCTCGGAAGCCATCCGCAACATGATCATGACGACGCTGCGCTCCATCGTCGGCGAAATGGAACTCGACGAGGCGCTCTCCTCGCGCGACAAGATCAAGGCCCGCCTGCGCGAGAGCATTGCCGACGAAGCGGTGGACTGGGGTCTGACCGTCAAGTCGGTCGAAATCCAGGACATCAAGCCCTCGCAGTCGATGCAAAAGGCCATGGAAATGCAGGCCGCCGCCGAGCGCGAGCGCAAGGCCGTGGTGATCCGGGCGGAAGGCGCCAAGCAGGCGGCCATTCTCGAAGCCGAAGCCCGCCTCGAATCGGCCAAGCGCGATGCCAGCGCCCAGGTCATGCTGGCCGAAGCCTCGGCCGAGGCCATCCGCCGCATTACCGCCGCGATCGGCGACCAGACCGGGCCGATGTCCTACATGCTGGGCGAAAAATACATCCGGGCCCTGGAGCGCATGGGCGAAAAGGACAACGCCAAGGTCGTCGTCCTGCCGGCCGACTTGCAGGAAGCGGTGCGCGGCCTGTTCGGACGCCGCGCCTAGGCGCCGGGCTGCCGTCCCGAACCAAGCCGGCACGCCCAATGCATAGCGATCGCCAACAACTGATACGTTCGCTATTCGAGGAATACATCGAACTCTATGCGGCGCGCGACGACAGGCTGAGCGCGAGTTTCAGCGACAATTTCAGCGGCTACACCGGCGGCGGCAATGTTCTCGTCAAGGATCGGGCCGAATGGGTCAGGATAACGCGCCAGGATTTTGCCCAGGTGCCCGGCCGTATCGGCATCGAGATGCTCGACCTGGCCTTGCAGGAGCTCAGCGAGGAAGTCGTCGTCAGCACCGCTTTTTTTCACATTCACCTGCCCACGCCGGACCATATTCTTTCCCGGGAGACGGCGCGGCTGGTCCTCATTTTTCGCCGCGAAGGGGAGGAATGGAAAATCGTGCATAGCGGCATCTCCATCCCCTATAACCTGGTGCAAGAGGGCGAGGTGTACCCGCTGAAGGGCTTGCGGGAACGCAACAGCCAGCTGGAAATCCTGGTCGAGGAGCGGACCCGGGCCCTTGAGGAAGCCAACAACAGGCTGGAGCTATTGAGCAATACCGACGGCCTGACCGGCATCGCCAACCGACGCAGTTTCGACCGGCTGCTGACGCAAGAGTGGATCCGTGCCCTACGGAGCGGCCATCCCCTGGCCCTGATCATGCTTGACGTCGACAATTTCAAACATTTCAACGATCAGTCTGGCCATCTGGCCGGCGACGACTGCCTGCGCGCCCTGGCCCGGGCTCTGCTCCGGGCGGGGCGACGGGCCGGCGAACTGGTGGCGCGCTACGGGGGCGAGGAATTCGCCGTACTCTTGCCGGAAACCGGCCTGGAGGAGGCCAAGGAAGCCGCCCGCCGCATCCAGCAAGAGGTCTGGGCGCTGGCCCTGCCCCACGCCGGGATCCCCCCCGGCATAGTGACCTTCAGCCTGGGCGTCGCCAGCTTCGTACCGTCCCGCCAGAGCAAGCCGGAAGACCTGATCGGCGAGGCTGATCTGGCGCTCTACCGGGCCAAGAAAGCCGGCCGCAATTGCTTGTGTTCGGCGGCCGTCTAACTCACCCGAAAAAACGCAATTGAAGCACCGAGACAGGACGGAAATCGAAAGACCGGCCCGGTGGCGTGCCCAGCGTGATTACTCGCCCCGAGCCCCCGGCCGTCATTCTTGCCGCGAAATTCGCGACACCGGTCTCGCCGCCTCAACCCAGCGCCCCGCAGGCCAGGAACTGGTCGATCTGGGCCGCTGAAAAACCGGCGGCACGCAGGATCGGCAGGTTGTGCTCGCCAGCCCGTGGGGCCGGCTGGCGGACGGCGAATTGATACTCCGACATTTTCAGCGGCGGCGCGAACTGGCTCAGGCCGTCTTCCCGGATGACCATGCGGCGCGCCGCGATCTGCTCATTTTCGAGCGCTTCTTCCGGGCTGAGGACCGGCGTCACGCAACAGTCGACCGCCGAGAACAGGCCCACCCAGGCGGCCCGCGGGCGGCTGGCGAACAAGGCCGCCATCTCGCCGCGCAAGCCGGCATCCCACTGGCGGGCCACCCAGTCCGGGCGCGCCAGCACCGCGCAGCAGCTTTGCCAGAACTTGCCTTCGAGAGCGCCGACTGCCATGTGCTTGCCGTCGGCGCAGCGATAGGTGGCGTAGCAGGGCAGGCCGCCGGACAGCAGGTCGCTGCCGCGGGGCGCCGAATGGCCGGCGTCGTTCAGGCGCAACATGCTGAAATAACTGTGGGCGAGCACGCTGTCGGTCATCGAGACATCGACATAGCGCCCCTGGCCGCTGCGCTGGGCGTCGACGACCGCGGCCAGGATGCCCATGACGCCGGTCAGCGCACCGCCCAGCAGGTCGGCGATCTGGAAATTTGGAATCGCCGGATCGCCGCCCTCGCGACCGATCTGCTCGAGCACGCCGGCGTAACCGAGGTAGTTGATGTCGTGCCCGGCCAGATCTTTATACGGCCCATCCTGGCCATAGCCGCTGATCGAGCAGTAGACGATTTTCGGATTGAGCGCCGCCACCGTCGCGTAGCCGATGCCCAGCTTGTCGACGACAGCGGGCCGAAAGCTCTCGACGATGACCTCGGCGGTGGCGGCCAGACGCAGGAAGATTTCAACCCCCTCCGGTTTTTTCAGGTCGATGCGCAAGCCCTGCTTGTTGCGGTTGATCATCCGGAAATAGGCGCTGTCCTCGCCCGTCCCGGTCCCCAGCGTGCGGGCGTAATCGCCGACCTGCGGGTCTTCGATCTTGATGACCTCGGCCCCCAGATCGGCCAGGTGCAGCGTCGCCACCGGACCGGGCAGCAGACGGGTCAGATCAAGAACGCGGAGACCGGCCAGCGGCGCGGCCCGACTCATTCCTGGCACAGCCCGAGAAGATCGGCTTCGAGTTCGATTTCCATGTCTTTTTTCAGCGGCTGGTCGACGAAGGTGCCGCGATAGAGCCGCCCGGCATTGGCTGCCTTGACGCCATGGGGCGTTTCCCAATCGCTGACGCGCAGGCGGACGACACCGATCTGCTCGTCGCGTTCGGGAATGCCGGGCGACACGCAGGGATGGGCCAGGACATGGCGGTTGAATTCCTGGCGGCTGTATTGTCCGATGCTTTTGCCCGGCACCTGCGGACAAATTCCGAGATGACGGGTCCGCACTTCGCTCGCCACGACCGAGCCCCGCAGGTAATAAACCGGTTCGGTGACGACCCAGCCGCTGCCCCCCTCTTCGTAGATGGCACAGGTCCCGGGCTGCAGCAACTCGGGATGCTTGAAGAGCAGCCGGGCCGAAGGACGCAAAGCACTATCCTCGGCCAGCGCCGAAGTGGCCAGCACGGCCAACGCAACAAGGAGAATTCTCATGAAAATTGCCCGGTCAATAGACCCGGCTATCTTCAATCACCTTGCCGTCATTGGGCAAGCCCCCCGGCGTACAAAACGCCACTTCGCCGCGCAACTTGGTCACTTCGCGCAGACTGGCCACCACGGCCTGATCGAGCACCTCGCCGCCGGCCTCGATTTCACAATGCAGCACCATCCGGTCCTGACCACCCGGATTGTCCACCACCAAGCGTAGGCGGTGGATTTCCGGATGGCGTTTGGCGATTTCGGCAATCTGCTCGGGATGCACGAACATGCCCTTGACCTTGGTCGTCTGGTCGGCCCGCCCGAGCCAGCCCTTGAGGCGGAGATTGCTGCGGCCGCAGGGCGAGCGGCCGGGCAGGACGGCCGACAGGTCGCCGGTGGCGAAGCGGATCAACGGGTAATCCGGGTTGAAGGTGGTGACCACCACTTCGCCGACCTCGCCGGGCTCGACCGGGTCGCCGGTCCCCGGCCGGACGATCTCGACCAGCACGCCCTCCTCGACGACCAGCCCGGCTTCGGCTTCCGTTTCGTAAGCAATCGCCCCGATGTCGGCCGTCGCGTAGCACTGGCGCACGGTGATGCCGCGCTCCTTGAGCCAATCGCGCGTGACGCCCGGCAGCGCTTCGCCGGAAACGCAGGCCTTGCGCAGCGAACTGATATTCGCCCCGAGTTCTTCGGCCTTTTCGACAATGATGCGCAGGAAGGAGGGCGTGCCGACATAGCCCGCCGGCTGCAGGTCGACCATCGCCTGCACCTGTTGCTCGGTCTGCCCGGTGCCGCCGGGAAACACCGCGCAACCGAGCTTGCGCGCGCCGCCTTCGAAGAGGAAGGCACCCGGCGTGAAGTGGTAGGAAAAGCAGTTGTGGATCAGGTCGCCGTCGCGAAAACCGGCGGCATAGAGCACACGAGCCATGCGCCAGGGATCCATGTCCTTGCCCTGGATTTCGTAGATCGGCCCGGGCGACGAGAAAACGTGCTTGGCCCTGTGTCGGGACAGGGAGTTGAGGCCACCGAAGGGCGGATTCTTTTTCTGCAGCTCGATCAGGTCGCGCTTCCTGGTCAGTGGCAGCCTGGCCAGCGCCTCGCGGCTGATGCATTCGAAGGGATTGATGCCGGCCAGCGCCTGAAAATAATAATGCGTCGTTTCCTTGGCATGCGCCACCTGGCGCGCCAGCTTGTCCATCAGATCAGCTTCGCGCTCGTCGGGATCGCGGGTTTCCAGCGGATCGTAAAAGCTCATGATAACCAGCGCTTTCTTCTCTTGTAATGTTTTACGTCCTTGAAGGATTTACGCCCGGCCGAACTCAGCCCGAGATAGAACTCCTTGACGTCTTCATTGGTCCGCAGATCCTCAGCCTCCCCTTCCATGACCACCCGGCCGTTTTCCAGGATGTAGCCGAAATCCGCGTAGCGCAGCGCCACCATGGTGTTCTGTTCGGCGAGCAGGAAACTGACGTTCTCCCGAGAATTCAGGTCCTTGACGATCTCGAAAATCTCTTCGACGATCTGCGGCGCCAGGCCCATCGACGGTTCGTCGAGCAGGATCATTTCCGGTTTGGCCATCAGCGCCCGGCCGATGGCGCACATCTGCTGCTCGCCGCCCGAGGTATAGCCGGCCTGCGAAGTGCGCCGCGTCTTCAGGCGCGGGAAATAGTGATAGACCTTGTCCAGGCTGTCCTTGAGTTCGCCACGCGAGATCGAGCGCGTGTAGGCCCCGGTCAGCAGATTTTCCTCGATCGACAGGTGGCCGAAGCAGTGGCGGCCTTCCATGACCTGGATGACGCCGCGCTTGACCAGTTCGTTGGGCGACAACTGGTCGATGCGCTGCCCCTTGTATTCGACGGAGCCCTTGGTGACATCGCCGCGCTCGGCATGCAGCAGGTTGGAAATGGCCTTCAGCGTCGTCGACTTGCCGGCGCCATTGGCGCCGAGCAGGGCGACGATTTTCCCCTTGGGGACGTGCAACGACACACCCTTGAGCACCAGGATCACGTGGTCGTAGATGACCTCGATATTGTTGATGGCCAGGTAGTGGTCGGGGGCGGCAGTGGAAATCTGTGTAGTCATGGCGGTCCTGGAATTTTTAGGATCGAGGATCGAGGGGTTTGAGCTGTTAGCAAATATTGCGCGCCTGTGGCGCGGAAGCTTTGGCTCGATCCTCGATCCTGAATACTCGATCCTTACTTCTCTTTCGAGCAATCGCGCGGCGTAATCCCCTTTTCCTTGGCGTACTGCTTCGCCGAGGCCTGGAACAGCGGGTGGATCAAGCCTTTGTTACCCTCGATCCAGCCGGACACCGGCACCCACTTGGCGCCATCCCATTGCTGGATTTTCACCTTGCCGGAGCCCTCGTGGTTGTCGCACGAGGTTTTGATTTCCGGCAACAGGTCGGTCGCGCCCAGGGTCTTCAGGCGGGCGTCGGTGATATTGAGGTTTTCCAATGCCCAGCGCACCTGCTCGCCGTTCATCGCCTTGCCCTTGCCATATTTTTCCTGCGCCTTGCGGATCGCCTCGACCGACAGTACGGCAGCGGAAACGCCGCGGTTGTAGAGCACCGTGCCGATCTTGCCGGCGTCCTGCAGGTTGCCCTTGCCGGCGCCGTACACCACTTTCTGGATATCGGCGATCACCGGCACCTGCTTGCCGGCAACGTTCCACGTCGCCGCCATGTAGCCCTTGGCGGCGTCGCCGGCCGGCACGACATCTTCCTCGGAACCGGTCCACCACGAGCCGATCATCTTGTCACGCGGATAACCGACCTTCTGGGCCGCTTTCAGGGCCGTCTGGTTCATCACCCCCCAGCCCCAGAAGACCACATAATCCGGCTTTTCCTGGCGGATCTTCAGCCACTGGGCGCCCTGCTCGTTGCCCGGATGGGCGACCGGGATCTGCACCAGCGTGAATTTGTTCAGCGAAGCTTCGGCTTCCATGGCGATGATGGCTTCCTTGCCGTAGGCCGAGTCGTGGTAGAGATAAACGATCTTCTTGCCGGCCAGGTTGCCGCCGTTCTTGTCCTTGATGAACTTGACGATGGCCGAGGCCTGCATCTGGTAGGTGGTGACCAGCGGGAAGGCATAGGGGAAGACCGAGCCGTCCACCGCGTCGGTGCGGCCGTAGCCCATCATGGCGAGCGGCAGCTTGTCCTGCGCAGCCTTGTCGACCAGGGCGTAGGAAATGCCGGTGGACATCGTGTGGATCGGCCCGGCCGACTTGGCGGCCTTGCTCTTCAGACGCTCGTAGCACTCGACGCCCTTGGCGTTGTTGTACTCCGTCTCGCACTCTTCCCAGGTCATCTGCACGCCATTGACGCCCTTTTCCTTGAGATTGACGTAGTTCAGGTAGTCGATGAAGCCGCCGTAGAAGGCCTGGCCGTTCGAGCCGTAGGGCCCGACGCGGTAATCGATCAACGGGAAGAACTGCTCCTCGGCGGCCATCGCCAGCGGCGACAGGATGGCCAGGGACAGCGCGGCAGCGGCAAGAGCGGGTTTCAGTTTTCTAATCATTTGATGTCTCCTCCAGATTTACAGAAAAGCGCCGGCACTTCTGGCGCTTGGACGACAGCCGTTTCCTAGTGCGGGAAAGGCCACAGACGCAGTTTCTCCTTGGCGATCTGCCACAGACGGGCCAGCCCGTGCGGCTCGACGATCAGGAAGAACATGATCAGCGCACCGAACACCAGGATCTGGATGTGCGACACGGTAGCGCTGGCAAAGGGCAGGCCGAACAGTTCGGCCAGGAAAGGCAGGGCAACGTCGAGAAAGATCGGCAGCAGCAGGATGAAGGCGGCGCCGAGGAAACTGCCCATGATCGAACCGACGCCGCCGATGATGATCATGAACAGGATCTTGAACGACATCTCGAGCGAGAAACCGTCCGGCTCGACCGAGCCGAGGTAGCAGAAAGCGTACAGCGCCCCGGCCACGCCGCAGTAGAAGGAACTGACGGCAAAGGCCAGCAGCTTGGTCGGCATCAGGCGGATGCCGATCACCGAGGCGGCGACGTCCATGTCGCGCACCGCCATCCAGGCCCGGCCGGTGGTCGAGCGCACCATGTTCTTGGCGGCCAGCGCCATGACGACGACGATGCCGAGGACCAGCAGGTATTTCTCGACCGGCGTGTTCAGTTCATGGCCGAACAACATCAACTTCTGCGTCGAAATCACGCCGGACGACGAATTGTTCGACAGCCAGGGAAACTTGGTCAGGCACCAGACGATGAAGAACTGCGCCGCCAGCGTCGCCACGGCCAGGTAGAAGCCCTTGATGCGCAGGCTGGGCAAACCGAACAGGATGCCCACCGCCGCCGCCGTCAAGCCGCCGCAGATGAAGGAAGCGATCAGCGGCAGGCCTTCGATGCGTAGCTGGAAGTTGTAGGCGGCATAGGCGCCGACCGCCATGAAAGCGGCCGAACCGAGCGACAACTGGCCGGCATAGCCGGTCAGAATATTGAGCCCGAGGGCGGCCAGCGCGAAGATCAGGAAGGGAATGAGGATCGCCGAGAACCAGTACTCGCTGGCCAACAGCGGCACCCCGAGGAAAGCGACGGCGAGCAGCACGAGCACGCCGATGCGGTCCTGGCGGATCGGAAAAAGCTGCTGGTCGGCGGCGTAGGAGGTCTTGAACTGACCGGCTTCACGGTAAAGCATGTTTTTTTAGTCCTTAGTCGCTAGTCTTTAGTCGGGGAGCAGAAGCCGCGCTACACGCGGTCAATGTGACGTTCGCCGAACAGGCCCTCGGGCCGTACCAGCAGGAAGAGCAGGGCCAACACATACGGGAACCAGCCTTCGATGCCGCCGAAGTTGCCGCCGAAGAGGTCCTGCATGACCGGCGGGATGTAGATTTCGGCGAGCTTTTCCGAGGCGCCGATGATCAGGCCGCCGACGATGGCGCCCGGCACCGAGGTGAAGCCGCCGAGGATCAGCACCGGCAGCGCCTTCAGGGCGGTGAACGTGAGCGCAAACTGCACACCGTTGCGGGCGCCCCACATCATTCCTGCCACCAGGGCGACGAAACCGGCGACACCCCAGACGATGGCCCAGATGTGCTGCAGCGGAATGCCGATCGACAGGGCGGCCTGGTGATCGTCGGCGACTGCCCGCAGCGCCCGGCCGATGCGGGTGTACTGGAAGAACAGGGCGAGTGTCGCGACCAGCACCGAGGCGACGCCAGCGGCGACCAGGTCGAACTTGGAAATGACCATGTTCCAGTTATCGAGGATCCAGGGAATCGGCTCGTCGACGATGCCCAGTTCCAGCGCCCGCGGCTCGCTGCCGAAAATCATCGGCGCCAGGCCTTCGATGAAGAAGGCCAGGCCGATGGTCGCCATGAACAGCGCGATCGGTGGCTGGTTGACCAGTTTGCGCAGCACGAACTTCTCGGTGGCGATGCCGAACAGGGTCATGATGACAAAGGCCAGGATCACCGCCAGCCACAGCGGCGCCCCCTTCTCCATGACGCCGACCACCGACAGCGCGGCCAGGTACACCATCGCCCCCTGGGCGAAGTTGAAGACACCGGAGGCCTTGTAGATCAACACGAAACCCAGTGCCACCAGGGCGTACATGACGCCGCTGAGCAGGCCGCCGATCAGGACTTCAAGGAAAAAGTTCATCGTCCCGCCTCCTCAGTGACCGGCGCCGAGATAGGCGCGAATCACGTCTTCATTGTTCTTAACTTCTTCCGGTTCGCCATCGCCGATCTTCTTGCCGTAGTCGAGCACGACGACGCGGTCGGAGATGTCCATGACCACGCCCATGTCGTGTTCGATGAGGACAATGGTCGTGCCGAACTGGTCATTCACGTCGAGGATGAAGCGGCACATGTCCTGTTTTTCCTCGACATTCATACCGGCCATCGGCTCGTCGAGGAGCAGCATCGACGGCTCGGCGGCCAGCGCCCGGCCCAGTTCAACACGCTTCTGCAGGCCGTAGGGGAGCCGCCCGACCGGTGTCTTGCGAATATGCTGGATTTCCAGGAAGTCGATCACCTCCTCGACCTTCTGCCTATGCTCCAGTTCTTCCCGCCGGGCGCGGCCGAACCACAAAGCGTGTTCGAGGAAATTGGCTTTCATCTTGGTGATGCGCCCGGTCATGATGTTGTCGAGCACGCTCATGCCCTTGAACAGCGCGATATTCTGGAAGGTGCGGGCGATGTTCTGCTGGGCCGCCATGTGCGGCTCCATGCGCTTGCGTTCCTCGCCGTGCCAGAAGATCTTGCCATCCTGCGGGTGGTAAACGCCGTTGATGACATTCAACATCGAACTCTTGCCGGCGCCGTTCGGGCCGATGATGGCGCGGATTTCGTGGGCGCGGACATTGAAGGAAATGTCGGTCAGCGCCTTGACGCCGCCGAAGCGCAGCGAAATGTTCTGCAGGTCGAGAATGACCTCGCCGATTTTCTTGCGGCTCATCGTGGAGGGCTCGCTGGATTGTCCGTACAGGGCGGAAATGGGCTCGGGATGGTTCATCTCAGGCCGCCTTCCGGACAATCGGGAAGGTCTTCGCATCGAGGATCTTCAGGTCGGCCGAGACCTTGCCGCGCCTACCGTCCTCGAACTTGACCTCGGTTTCGATGAACTGGCTGGACTTGCCGCTGTACAGCGCGTCGATCAGCACCTTGTATTTCTCGGCGACGAAATTGCGCCTTACCTTGCGCGTCCGCGTCAGTTCATCGTCGTCCGGATCGAGTTCCTTGTGCAGCACGAGGAAACGATGTATCTGCGAATCGGCGACCATCGTGTCATGCACCAGGTCGGCATTGATCTGCTCGACACACTCGCGGATCAGTTCCAGCACTTCCGGCTTGCCAGCCAGGTCGGCATAGCCGGAATAGGCGATGCCGCGCCGCTCGGCCCAGTTGCCGACGGCCCCGACGTCGATATTGACGAAGGCGCAGACCATGTCGCGGTCGTGGCCGAAGCAGACGACTTCCTTGATGTACTGGAAGAACTTCAGCTTGTTCTCGATGTAGTTGGGGGCGAACATCGCGCCGTTCGACAGCTTGCCGACGTCCTTGGCCCGGTCGATGATTTTCAGGTGACCGTCGGCGTCGAGGAAGCCGGCGTCGCCGGTCATGAACCAGCCGTCGGCGTTGATCGCCTCGGCAGTGGCCTCCGGCCGCTTGTAGTATTCCTTGAGCAGCATCGGCCCCTTGACCAGCACCTCGCCATTGGCGGCGATCCTGATGTCGACGCCGGGTGCCGGCTGGCCGACCGAGTCGAACTTGATGGCGCCGTCCGGCTGGATACAGACATAGGCGCAGGTTTCGGTCTGGCCGTAGAACTGCTTGAGATTGATGCCGATCGAGCGGTAGAACTTGAAAAGATCCGGCCCGATGGCGGCGCCGGCGGTATAGGCGACCTTGATCCGGCTCATGCCGAGGACGTTGCGCAACGGCGCATAGACCAGGATGTTGCCCAGCCAGTATTGCAGGCGCTCGTCGAAACCGACCGGCTTGCCATCGAGAATGTCGGCACCGCAGCGTTTGGCCACCGCCATGAAGTGGTGGAACATTTTCTGTTTGAGCTGGCCGGCGTCTTCCATGCGGATCATCACCGAGGTCAGCAGGCTCTCGAAAACGCGCGGCGGGGCAAAGTAGCAGGTCGGGCCGATTTCGCGCAGATCGGTCATCACCGTCTCGCCGGATTCCGGGCAATTGATGGTGAAGCCGGCGACCAGCGCCTGGGCGTAGGAAAACAGGTGATCGCCGACCCAGGCCATGGGCAGGTAGGAGAGGATGTCGCCGCTGGCGTCCAGATGATCGACGGCCACCCCGCCCTGGGCGGCGGCGATGAAGGCGGCGTGGGTCTGGCAGACGCCCTTCGGCTTGCCGGTGGTGCCCGAGGTGTAGAGCATCACCGAGATGTCGTCGAAATGCCCGCGCTCGACTTCGGCATTGAGGAAATCGGCATGGTTGCGGTCATGCACCCGGCCCATTTCCATCAGTTCGTGGATATCGTGCAGGAAAGCCTGGTTGTAATGGCGCATGCCGCGCGGGTCGTCGTACACGATGTGTTCCAGCGCCGACGCCTGGTCGCGGATTTCCAGCATCTTGTCGACCTGCTCCTGGTCCTCGACAACGACGAAGCGGATGCCGGCATCCTGCAGCACGAACAGCATTTCGCCGGCCACCGCGTCCTGGTAGAGCGGCACCGGCACGCCGCCCAGACACTGGGCAGCGCTCATCATCATGTACAGGTGCGGCCGGTTGTCGCCAATGATCGCCAGGTTGTCGCCACGCTTGAAACCGAGCGCCGCCAGACCGCAGGCCAGGGCGCGCACACGCTCGGCAACATCGAGCCAGGTCCACGTCTGCCAGATGCCGAGATATTTCTCGCGCATGGCCGGCGCCTGCGGACGGATTTGCGCGTGATGAAACAACAACCGCGGGAAGGTATGCAAACCGTCCACTGCGGCGAAATTCGCCAGCTTGGGCATTTCTTGTCTCCTCCGCCGCGACTCATGGTTCGCGGTCTGACCTTCGTTCAACCCATTGGGCTACCACTGCCTTACACAGACCTTGCGGCAAACCGACGGGTACTCAGCTTTGCGGCTCAGTGTAGGCAAGCGCCGGGCTTATAATTGTCATCCGGCGGACAATCCAGAAAATAATCGGAAAAACCTTGAAAAACGCTGAGGAATTGCTGCGTAGCTCGATCTGGGGCCAGTCCCTGACCGCGGAAGAAATGCGCAAGGCCCTGGCCGGCACAACCGAGCGCAGCTTTGCGGCCGGCGCCTTCATCTGCATGAAGGGCAAGCCAGTCGATTACTGGATGGGCATCGTCGACGGCCTGGGCAAGATGGCCAGCCACTGGACCACCGGCAAGACCACCTCGCTGACCGGCATCAGTTCCGGCGGCTGGTTCGGCGAAGGCTCATTGCTGAAAAAAGAGCCGCGCCGCTACGACGTCATGGCGATCCGCGAAACGCGCGTCGCCTTCATGAACCGCAGCACTTTCGAATGGCTGCTCGACCACAGCATCCCGTTCAACCGCTACCTGGTTGCCCAGTTGAACGAGCGCCTCGGCCAGTTCATCGGCATGCTGGAAAACGAGCGCATGCTCGACACCGACGCCCGCATCGCCCGCGGCCTGGCCGCCCTGTTCAACCCGGTGCTTTACCCGGGCACCAACCGCCTGCTGCAGATTTCCCAGGAAGAACTCGGCTACCTGGCCGGCGTCTCCCGCCAGCGCGCCAACCAGGCGCTGAAAGTGCTGGAAGACGCCGGGCTGGTGCGCAGCGAGTACGGCGGCATCAACATCCTCGACCTCGATGGCCTGCGCACTTTCGGCGACTGAGCGGAGTGGCGGCCGGGCGCGGGCCACATCACCACCGTTATCCGAGAAAACGCAATTGAACCGCGGAGACGCAGAGGTAAAACAAAGGCTTGCCAGGATTATTCGGCACACCTTCCGGGTGAGCCGAAAAAGCGTTGCAAACCACTGTTTTAACGTTCTTCTCTGTTCCTTTGCGACTCTGCGGTAAGGTTTTTAGGGTTATTCGGCCTTGGGTTCAGCGCTTTGCCGCATTTGCCGGGTCAGCGTCCGGACCATCGCGGCCAGGACCAGCAGGCCCGCCAGCAACACCGACCAGAGGACCCATTTCGACGAAACGCCGGGCGTCTGAGGGGATTGCGTTAGCGCTTTGGCAGCGCCCAGCGCGGCGGGGCTGGGCGGAGCGGTAAGTAGCCCCAGCGTGGCAGTTGCCGCCGGCAACTCGCCCCGCCCGTCGTAACCCGGGATCAGCGTCGCCACCGGCAAATCGGCCCGTTCGACAGGGCTGGCGCCCCAGGCCAGCAGATAGGGACCGTCACCACGGGCCAGGAAAACCAGGACATGCGGCACAAAACCCAGGCGCAGAGTGGGTGGCATCGCCCCCAGGCCGCCGCTCCGGGCATCGACCACCAGGCGCAGGCGATTCCCGCGCAGGCCGGACAATACGACATCAGCCGATCTGATTTCACCGGCCGGCGACTGCAGGCGGTATACGACCGTCCGCGCCAGGCTTTCCCAGACCGCTGGCGGCCGCTGATGGCGCCGCCGCCCACCGCCCGCCACCTGGTGCTGAATGTCCAGCGGCGCCAGCGCATTGACTTGCGGCAGGTCGAGGCGCAGCCTGTCCAACGGCATCTGCCCCACCCAGCTATATTCGTAAACATTGGGCAGCACGGTGCTCGGCGGCAAGGGCTCGGACCACAGCCGCAGGGGCGGCTCGAAACGGCTGGCGACGCTACCGAGTAGCACCGACCTGACCTCCGGGGCCTGTGACGGATCGGCCCACAGCAGCCGCAGATATTTGTCGGCTCCCCCCTCCCACTCGGCGACATTGTTGTCCACCCGCTGCCCGGCATGCTCGAGATGGACCAGCTGACCGTCGGCTTTCAACAGGCGCCAGCGCTGCAGGTCAGCGCTGCTTTCCAGCGTATAGCGCAGGAAGGTCTGCCGGCTCGGCCCGACCTCCAGGCGCAGGGAGCGGATCCGCCCCGCTACCCGAGCGGCATCGATCACGATACCGCGCGGCCGACTGCCGGCTTGAGCCTTCCCCGCCCCCTGGCGCACGGCGATCAGCGTGCCATCGGCGCCGCGCCGCACGGTCACCGCCAGATCCCCATCGCCGTCGGCCGTCTCCGGCCCGGCCAGCAGCGGGAAGAAAGGAACCGGGCTGGTCGTCGCTTGCGACTCGCTACGCGCTTCGCTGCGCAGTAAGGCATGGGGCAGCGCCTCGCCCCGGGCGTTGAAGACGCGCAGGTCGGCCAGATCGGGGCGGGCACTCCCCTGATAGACGGCGAGCGGCAAGACCAGTTGATGGAAGGGGCCGCTGCCGACCGTCGCGAGCTTGCCCCGATGGGCGAAGTTCTCCGGCTGGAGCGGCAGTTCAGCCAGGGCCGAAGTGGCGAACAGGGCGACGACCAGCAAAGCGCTCAACACTTTCATCCGGGGGACGATCCATGGACGTTGGCCGGAGCCGCTTCCCCGCCATCACGCCGGGGTGGCAAGGGGGCAAAGTAGCCGACGAGCAGCAGGAGCAGGCCGACGACAATGAACGAAACGATGCGTCCCAGGCTGCCGCTGGCCGCCAGTTCGACCAGGAAGAGCTTGCCGACGACCAGCGCCATGAGGCCGGCGCCGATCACCCACAGCCAGCGCTGGCGGTGCCGATTGGCGAACAGCATGAGGCCGATGGCGAGCACGCTCCAGACGATGGACAAGGCGGATTGGGCGAGCAACGAAGCAAACAGCGCATCCGCCCGCCAGGTGACCCCGCCCCAGTGGTGACAGGTGCGCAGCACCATGCCGCTGAGCACGGCGAAAGCGGTCGCGCCGAGCCCCAGCCCGAGCCCCCCGGCCGCCGCCCGGAACGCCGGCTGGGCGCGCCGGGCGGCCCACCACAGCGCCACGCCGAGCAGTACGCCAAACTGACCGAGCTCCGCTGGATTGAGCAACGGCAGGTAGGGCAAAGGTGCCGCGCTGTTGCTGTGCATCGCACTCAGCCAGGTCCAGCCCAGCAGATAGAGAATCACCGGTCCGGCGGCGACGAGCGAGTAGGCGGCGCCGAATTCGGTAAGCGGCCAGCGCGCGCCCAGTCTCTTGGACTGCAGGCCCCACAAATAGGCGAGCGGGGCCAGCAGCCAACCCAAGCTGGGCCAGGCACTGTCCGCCTCGCCCCAGGCGGCGAAATGCCAGTGCACTTCGAGCATGGTCAAGACCAGGAACAGCCAGACGCCGAGGACATGCCCCCCCTGCCGCCAGGGCGCCTGCAGCCACTGGCCCTGGACGCGCAGCAAACGGACATGGACGAGCAGCGCCAGGGGCCAGACCAGCCCCCCCCAGCCGGCCAGCGGATGGGTTTCCGGCCAGCGGTGGTGGGCGACCAGCAGGACGGCAAGGACTGGCAGATAGGCCAAAGTCGCCTGGCCCAGTTGTCGCCAGTCGTAACGGCGGGCGATCGCCTGCCCTATCGCGGCGGTCAACACGGCGACCAGCAGCCCGCCGACAACGGCCGTCTCCGGGGCCAGAAGGCGCGACAACTCGCCGCTCCAGGCCGTGCTCCACCAGGCGAGAGACCAAGCCAGCGAGCCCCAACCCAAGGCGACGACCGCCGCCGCGCTATCCCGCCGCTGCAACAGGCGGGCCCCGAAAAAGGCGGCCAAGGCGATGAGCAGCGGACTCCAGAAGCCGCTGTGCAGGAAAGGCGTTAGCTCGCCCGGAGCGGAATACCTGTCGACACCGCTCAGCGGGCCGCCCAGAAACACCAGGCCGGCCACCAGTTGCAGGCCGAGCGCGAAACCGAGGGCGCCGCGCTGGTGGCTCCGTAGTGCCCACCACAGGGTGGTGACTGCGGTCAGCGGCCAGAGCATGCCGGCGATCCGCCAGGGCAGCACGAAAAGCGGCGTCAGGTTGATAAATAGCAAGCCGCCCAGCAAGACCGGGTTAAATAGCACCGCGCCACCTGCCGCCTCGTCATTGGCCGACGGTTCGCCCGGGGCCGCCGGCTGGCGCAGCGTCGCCCAGGCGGCAAACAGCATCGCCAGGCCGATCAGCGCGGCGGTCAGCAGCCCGCGCCAGCCGTTGGCCAGGGCCGACCCATCGGCGGCACGCTGCAGGGTGGTCGTGAACAGCAAGCCGCCCAGCAACTGATAGGCACACCCCCAATTGAGCAGGGCCGGTTCGGCCAGACGCCGGGCGGCGAAGACGGCCAGCCCGCCGAGGATGGCCAGCGCCGTGGCGGCCCAGTCCATGGCCCACAGGAGGAAGGGCAGGAGGGCAAGGAAAAAGCAGGCGAAGGCCAGCAGCCAGGTGCGCAAGCCGCGCTCAAAGGCGGGCAAAGCGGCGGCCGGAATCTGCCGCAACAGACGATAGGTCCAGCCCATGGCCAGCGTCAGCATCAGGCAGCCCAGCCACGAACCGTCGAGTACGCTATCGCCATCGCCAAGCCGCAGGTCCGGCACGAAGTAGAGGGCCGAACCGAAGAGCAACAACAGGGCAAAGAGACGGGCATGCACCCGCTGCTGGCGGACGCCGACCCAATAGACGCCGGCCGCCTCGACCGCCCAGGCGGCGCTCGTCCATTCGCCTTCCAGGCCGAGGGGAATCGCCAGACTGGCGAAAATCACGGCCAGGGCGATCATCGTTTCGCTGAGCAGCGCATAGCGCCTGCCGCTCCGCCGGAACAAGCCGAAAGCAAGAACGATATAGGCCAGTCCGAAACCGAGGGCGCTGAACGCCGGGCCATTTTCGAAACTGCGGCTGACCAGGTACTGCAAACCGAAGGTGCTCAGCGGCACCCCAAAGACCAGCGAACCATCGACATAACTGACCCGTGCCGCCAGGTGCCGGGCCTGCGCTGCGAACGACAGACTTTCGTCCGCCTCGGCATCGGCCAGCGTGCGCCGGGCGAAGAGGAAGGCGACCAGCACGTACAGCGCAAAGAAAAGCAACAGGAAGGGTTCGACGATGGCGAAGAGTTCGGGCCGGTAATATTTGTCGCCCCAGGCCGAAGCCAGGAAAAAGGTGCACCCGAAACCGATCAGGTTCAGCACGCGCCAGGCCTTGAACCAGGCAATGGCGACAATACCCAGATTGATCACCGTCAGATAGGCAAAAAAGGCCAGATGATGTTCGCTGCCGGTCGACGCCAGTAGCGGCGCGGCAAAGCCGCCCAAGGCGGCAACCACGGCCAGGGCCAGCGCATTCTGGAGAATGGCGAGGCCGGCGGCGAAGGCCGCGACCCCGATCAGGACGACAAAACCCAGCTCGGGCGGTATCAACGGATGCAGCTTCATGCCGGCCAGGGTCGTCAGGTAGAGAACGCCAACCCCGGCCCCTTGCAGGATCAGGCCATAACTGTCCGGCTTGTTGCGCCAACGCCAGCCAAACAAAAGCAGGCCGATGCCGGCCGCCGCCACCCCGGCGTAGCGCAATTCGATCGGCAGCACGGTATTTTCCGCGACGTAGCGCAGCAAAAAGGCGAAACCGAGGAAAAGGATGAGAACGCCAATCTTGACCAGCGGATTGCCCCCCAAGATCCAGCGCGCGACGAACTTCGACAGCCATGAAGCCTCTGCCAGCGGCGCCGGCTCGACCGGGCGCCGGGAAAAGCTGGTGCCGGTCTGGCCGAACGCCGGTACAGCGTCGACCGCTGGCGGCAGCGGCGAGACTTCGGGGCGACTGACCGGCTCGGTGAGCGGAACCGGGTTCCGACCGAAGGCGCTGGGCAGAACGTCAGGCTGGACCTGCAGATCTTCTGCCAAGAGCGCCGGATGCTCGGCCGGCCAGGCTTCGCTCTCGACATCCGCGGCCAGCGCCTGCCTGGACAATTCTTCGTCGGCGACCGGCGCTGTCGCTGCGCTGTCTGCGGCCCCTGCGGCCGGCGAACAGTAGGCCGCCGCTTCCGGCGGGCGGTGGCCAGCGGCCAGTTGCTGCACCTGCCTTTCGATCTGGGCGATCCGCTGATTCGCCTGCTGCATTTGCGCCTGCAAGCTGTGCACCTGGCGGCGCAGACTGGCCGGCGAACCGTCATTGAGCGCTGCGCCGCCGCTGTCGACCTCGCCCTTGCGCGCGACCATCGCACCGACCAGGCCACCAAGAATGGCCAGGATCACCGCCGCCATAAAGGAGCCGAAGGCGCCCCCGAGCAGTAGCCCAATGATGATGCCGATCCACATCGCATACCCCCAATTGACCTCAATGGACACCGAAAAAGCGGCGTCTCGCGAAAGGCCGTGTGACCCAACGGCAAACGGGCCGGCAAGAAAATCAGCCGCCCTTGCGCTGCCGGCATGCTAACACAGGAGCATTTTTCGACACCGGAAGCAACCCCTCGCGGCGAATAGCGCCCCATCTGAAATACCCGTTTGACATCCCCGCCGGTGCCAACTAGGCTGAGCCGACGTTCAAGCCCGCAGCCAAACTGCGGCGCGGCCAACTGACCATCGATACCCCCCAACCACAGGAGATTGCTCATGTCGCCCCCTCTTTCCGCCGTCCCCCGGCCCGGCTCGCTGAAATACCGCAGCCTCTTTGCCCTGCTCCTCGGTCTGGCCAATATGGCGCTTGCGGCGCCGCCGCTGCCGGCCTTGAATATCGATATCAAACAGACCTCGATTTCCGGACTATCCTCCGGCGGCTTCATGGCCGTGCAATTCCAGGTGGCCCACTCGGCAACGGTCAAGGGGGCCGGGGTGATCGCCGGCGGCCCCTACTACTGTTCGCGCGACAACCTGCTGACCGCCGTCGCCCAATGCTCATGCACCGGCGAGCCGAGCGTGCCCTGCGCGGTCACCGCCAACAGCACCGATGTTCCCGGGCTGGTCAGGAGCACCCATGAATTGGCCGCGCGGGGCCTGATCGACCCGCCCGCCGCGCTCGCCGGGCAAAAGGTGCAAACCCTTTCCGGCAGCAAGGACACCCTGGTGCCGACGCCGATCGTCCGGCAATTGGCCGATTTCTATACCGCCCTCGGCCTGCCGGCTGCCAATCTCTCCACCATCACCCTGACCAACGCCGCCCACACCATGCCCACCCCGAAATTCGGCATTGCCTGCGGTACACAGGATGAGCCCTACATCGGCAAATGCGGTTTCGACACCGCCAAAAGCATCCTGAGCTGGATCTACGGCCCGCTCAAGGCCGCCTCCGGCAGCAAGGCCAAAGGCCGCTTCGTCGAATTCGAGCAAAGCGCTTACCTGCCGCCGGGCGGTGGTTTTTCCTGGAAAAGCGGACTCGACAACAGCGGCTGGCTGTATGTCCCGAATAGCTGCGCCAAAGGCGAGCCCTGCCGCCTCCACATCGTGCTCCACGGCTGCAAGCAGGGACAGAACTTCCTGCCGCTCCATCCGCCCCCGGGCGGCGGTCTGTACAACGGCACGACCTTCGTCAAGAACACCGGCTACAACCGCTGGGCCGACAACAACCACCTGGTCATCCTCTACCCGCAGGCGGTCTCGATTCCCTTGTTGAATCCGAACGGCTGCTGGGACTGGTGGGGCTATAGCGGCGCCGACTACGCGACGAAGAACGGCGTTCAGATCCAGACCCTGAAAGCGATGGTCGATCGACTGGGAGCGGCTGCCAAACCCTGAGCCCGGGTCTCCGTTCCTCGGGCCGGACGCGAAAACGGCGAGGTGACTAGCCTCGCCGTTGGCTTCGAATTCCCAGAGCACCGCTCCTTCCCCGAGGTCGAGTGGCTTGCGTCCTTTTTGCAGCTCCCCAGTAAGGTCGGCCGAACAATCGACGCAAGCCTCGGTTTTTCCTCAGCGTCTCTGCGGTTTAATGGCGTTTCCTAGGTTCATCTACTCGCCGCGGATCAGCGCCACCAGGTCTTCGGTCGACGGCAGGGTCGAGGCGTCGCCTTCGGCCAGGATGCTGTCGGCCAACGCCCGTTTGTCCTGGTGCAGATCGACAATGCGCTCCTCGATGCTGCCCTTGCTGACCAGCCGATAGACGGTGACCGGCCGCTGCTGGCCGATGCGGTGGGCGCGGCCCATGGCCTGGTCTTCGGCGGCCGGGTTCCACCAGGGGTCGGTAATCACCACATAGTCGGCGGCGGTCAGATTGAGGCCGAAGCCGCCGGCTTTCAGACTGATCAGGAAGAGGTCGCCGTCACCGGCCTGGAAGGCGGCGACGCGCTTGCTGCGTTCGGCGGCCGGTGTTGCGCCATCGAGATATTGGTAGCTGATGCCGGCGGCGTCGAGCGGGCCGCGCAAGATTTGCAGGAAATCGACGAACTGGCTGAAAACCAGGGTCTTGTGGCCGTTGGCCGTGAGTTCGGCGGCCAGTTCGGCAAAGGCTTGTACCTTGGCGCCGGCGATGCCGAATTCCGGGCTGGTCAGCCGAGGATCGCAGGCGGCGCGGCGCAGCTTGGTCAGTTGCGCCAGGATGTTGAAACGCGCCTGCCCGGCCTGGGCGCCGCTGTCGTTGAGGGCGCCGACATCGCTGATCGCCTGCCGGCGCAGGGCTTCGTAGTGGGCGGCTTCGGCCATTTCCGGGGTGACCGAGAGGATCAGTTCGGTGCGCGGCGGCAGGTCCTGCAAGACCTGGCCCTTGGTGCGGCGCAGGACGAAGGGGCCGATCAGACGTTTCAGGACGTGTTGCGCGTCGCGGTCGCGGTTGCGCTCGATCGGGCCGGCGAAGCGTTCGTTGAAGCGGCCGATGGTGCCAAGCAGGCCGGGATTGACGAAGCGCATGATCGACCACAGTTCGGCCAGGCGGTTTTCCACCGGCGTGCCCGACAAGGCCAGGCGGAAATCGGCCGGCAGGTCGAAGACGGCCTGCGAGCGTTTGGCCGCGGCGTTCTTGATCGCCTGCGCCTCGTCGGCGACCAGGGTGTGCCAGGTGCGGCCGGCAAAACGTTCCTGGGCCAGTTGCAGCAGGGTGTAGGAGACGATCAGCACATCCTGCCGGCCGGCTTGGTCGATCAACTGCTCGCGTTCGCTGTCGTTGGCTTCGCTGTAGATGCGGGCGTTCAGGCTGGGCGCGAAGCGCAGCGCTTCGGCCAGCCAGTTGCCGCAGACCGAGGTCGGGGCGATGACCAGGGTCGCACCGCCTTTCGCTCGTTCGAGCATGACGGCCAGCGCCTGCAAGGTCTTGCCAAGGCCCATGTCGTCGGCCAGGCAGCCGCCCAGGCCGGCGGCGGCGAGGCGCATGGCCCACTGGTAGCCTTCCTCCTGGTAGGGACGCAGGTCGGCCTGCAGGGATTTCGGCAGTTTCGGCTCGGTGGTTTGCGCGGCGCGCAGGTGGTCGATGGCCTGGCGGAAATCGGCGCCGGCCTCCAGCTTGGTGCCGTCGAGCACTTCGTCGAGCCAGGCGGCAGCGATCTGCGGCACCTTGCTGCCGTGCTTGTCGACTTCGGCGACGGCGGCGAGGTCGAGTAGTTTCTGTTTCAGCGAGCGGGTCAACGCCGCGTAGACGCCGTCGCCCATCGGGATGAAGCGGCTCTTGTCGCGGGCGGCGGCGAGCAGGGTTTCGAGTTGCACGACGAGGCCCTCATCCAGCCCGGCCTGGCCGGACACCCGGAACCAGTCGCGTTCCTTGCTGACGGTGATGCCGAGCTTGCCGGCATCGACACTGATGACGCGAACACTTTTTCCCTTCGGCCAATCGACCGCAGCGATGGCGGCCAGGCCGGGCAAGGCTTCAACCAGGCCGAGCGCCAGTTCCGGGTCGTCGATCAGCCACTCGCAGTTCTCCGCGCCACCGGCGTCTTCGAGAAAGGGGAAGGCGTCGAGCAGGCTTTCCAGATGCTGCTTTTCGGCTGCTAGGTTGCGCTCGGTGCCCAAGGTTTCGCCGCCCATCGCCGCCATCAGGCGGACACGACCACTGCCGACCGGCAGGCGCGGGCCGTCGGCACCGAGCGGCGCGGCGACCAGACGCAGCGACAGCGACTCGCCAACTGGCGCCAGTTCGGCGCGCAGACGCGATTCGCTGGCCACCTGCCTTGATGCCTGCGCCGCATCGGCCTGCACCTGAAAATGGCTGGCCAGGGCTTGCAGGGTCTTGTCGAGGTCGGCTTGCGCCCCTTCGGCCTTCGCCGGCACGGCGAAACGCCCGGAAACCAGTTGCGCGGCACGTCGTTGCGCCGCCGTGTAACGTACCAGCCGGACGCGCTGCAGCCCATCCGGCAACAGGGTGATCAGGCGCAGCGCGTCGGCGTTGCGCTTTTCTTCGGCGTCGAAGTAATAACTGCCGTCTGGCTCCGCTCGCAAGGGCGGGCTGATCTGCATGACGATCTTGTCGCCTTGGCGGACGACTTCGAGTTCGGGCGGCGTTTCGACGAGATCGATCAATTGCCCCGGCGCGCTGTCGAGCGCTACCGCCGGGTGGCCGATCAGCGCGCCGATGGCGGCCGCCAGATCGAGATTGAAGCGTTTGGCGTAATAGCGATCGGCACGCAGGCAGTGCACCAATTTGGCGTCGGCCGGCGGCAGCGCCTGATTGGCGGCCAGCCGACTGAGCGGCAGGGCCTTCGGGCTGCTCCAGCTACGGCTGCTGCGTTTTTGTTCGAAGGGCTTGATATCGAGCAATTCGCCCTGCTTGCCGATCTCCAGCGTCCACAGGATGCGGCTCTTTTCGGCCTCGTCCTTGCCTTTCGTACCCGACGTACTTTCGCCGGCCAGTTCCTGCAGCGCACTGAGCACCTCGCGCCATTGCTCGCCCTGGCCGGCGACAAAAAAGCCGGCCGGCGGCTCACCGCCGGCGAGGACGATTTCGGCACTGTCGAGCATTCCGAGCAGCAAGTTGAACTGGCATTTCTGCAGCCGCTGGCGCAGCCCGTCCAGCACGCTGCCCTTGCCGCCAGCCTTTACCGAGCCCAGCGTCTCGCTGCCCAGCCAGGCGGCCAGCATGACTTTCCCCAAGAGCGCCGGTGAATAGCGCTCGTAGCTGGAGTCCTGCAGCGAAAAGGCGCTCGCCACCAGCGGCGCATTGCCCTGGCGGGCGTCGATGGCATTGACCCAGCGCCCCCAGTCGTCGTGCGCGCTGGGCGTTCGTTTGCCGGCCTCGCCGATACAAAATTTGCGCGCCTGGGCGAGCTGTTTCTGCCCCCCTTGCGCCAGCAGGGAAAGCGGGTAGAACCAACTGACGCTTTCAGGAAAAACCTGCTTGCGGATGCCGGCCTCGCTCTGGCCGCGTTTGAGGGCGGCTTCGAAGGCCTGTTGACCGCTTGCCCATTGCCCATCGGCAATCAGCGCCGCCGCCCGCAGGGCGTCGCAGCTGGCGCCGTCAATGCCGTCCAGGGCTTTCTGCAGCAAGGCCCGGTCGCCGCGCTGCAGGGCGATATCGGCCAGGGCCATGCGCAGATACGGTGCCACGGTATCCGGCCGGGCCTGCAATTGTTCCATGGCCCAGTCGACAACCGGCAGCAGGTCGCCTAACCAGTTATTACTGACCCAGATGACGGCCCGGTTGGCCAGTTCGCTTTGCCAGTAAGGATCGAGGCGCTTGAAACTGGCGGCATCAAAGGGCAGCAGGACAGCGTGGGCCGCGAGTTGCCCCCAGTCCTCTTCCCGGTTGAGTATATTGACCACTGGCGCCAGTTCTTCCCGTCCGCTGCCGGCCAGCAGCATGGCGCGCAGCAAGGCGATGCTGCCCGGCTGGTTGCCGCCAAAGCTGTAATAGCTTAGCTGTCGCAAGTCGAAGTGATGGAAGCGGCAGATCAGGCTGACCAGTTCGCGGCCCGCCATGAGTTCGAGCAATTGCCGATAGAGCGCAATGCGCAGCGCGTCGGCGAGCTGGAAATAGCCGGGGCGTTGCGCATGCTCCTGGAGCAACTTTTTGCGCCTCAGTTCATCGAGCGCCGTTTTGACCTGCTCGATGGTGAAATTGCGTCCGGCCGAAGTCTTGAACGCCAGCAAGGGAAGCAGGTTGCAAAGATTGGTGCGGGTGAAATAGGACCACAGCAGGGCGCCGGCCAGCGCGACTTTATGGGTGTCGGCGGCGAGCCCTTGTTTGTCGAGCTTGCCAATGGCATCTTCGGGCGGCACTGCATTGAAAAGATCGCGGACCATGGAAATTCTGTCTTGAGTCAATTGCAGGGCATTGTCGCATTAGCGGCACGGGCATGTCGCGCAGTGCATCCTCGCCGCCCTAATGGTTGAACTTGTTGAGCCCTACAAAATCGGCGAAATCAAGCATACCGATTTATTTAAATCAGAGTTTTAGCATCAACAAGCGTAAAATTTTATCCACAGATAATTCCCTTGGAAACAAACAATAATGAAAGTCTCATTTGCTTTGACTTTGGCGCTTGGTGTGGCAACTCAATCTGCGATAGCGCAACAACAACCACCAGTTTCCCCGGACTCAACGACGGCACAACCCGCGCAAACCGTTGTTGGCACTAGTGTCCTGCGCTCTTCTGCCCTTCTTCCCATGACGCAGATCCAGAATCACCTGGATATGCTATTTGTTTCGCCACCGCCCAACACAGGGGCGCCACTCGCCGCGCGGCAGACAAGCGGCATATCCTCCGGCGATTCCGAAACAAAATGGTCGCTCTGGGTGAGCGGCAACAAAAATGACATGAAGAACACGCTTAGCAGCACCGCATACACTGGCGACGCGAAATCATTCACCCTTGGTGGAGACTATCGCATTAACAAAGACTGGGTTGCTGGTATCAGCATCAGCGACGATTCAACCAAGCTGGACACCAGCTTCAATCAAGGCCACGTAAATTACGATGGCCAAACCTTTTCCGCTTATGTCGGCGGGCAACTCTATCCTTGGTTACGCGTTAGCCTGGCGGGCGGCATTGCCGATACCACGGCCAAGCAATCGCGCACGGATCCGACGCTCTTTACGACAATAACTGGCACTCAAAATATTGATCGATCCTTTATCCAGACAAATGCCGTCGCGTCGACATGGCTGGAACGCTGGAATCTTTCGGCTGGCCTTGGCTACCTCCATGCCAAAGACAGCAGCAAGGATTTCACTGAAAGTAACGGGGTGCGTCAAGCAGGTCAAACCAATAATTTTGGGCAGATCCAGTTGGGAGTCAAAGCGGCTTACTGGTTCGACGGCATCATGCCTTACGTGGAGATTGCTTATCTCAACGATGTCCAAAGAAAACTTCCGGCGGTGGTGATTGGACAACCCTCGCCCAGCAATGATCGCGACTCGATCCGACTCAGTGTCGGAGCCAATGTCTTTGGCAAGGATGGCTGGTTTGGCGGATTCGCTGCGAATACCGAACAAACGCGTAGCGACACGCGAAATACCTCGGTCATGCTGAACCTCGGCAAGCGCTTCTAAATTTTTTCCGATGACTCGAAAAACCGCGGAGCACCACTGTTACGAAAAACCCTCTTCAGTTGAAGCGTAATAGTGGCTACAGCGCAATCCGTCCATCATTAAATTCAATTGCGATTCTGCTGGCTTGCCTGACAGAAATTGGTTGCGCCAGCAGTCTCAGCCAGCGCTTAGGCAACGCAGAGACGATTGCAAAGTCCGCCAGCATGATGGCCGGACACGTTGCGGCAAATGGCTTTCACCTGGCCACATGGAGCCGAGCGGTGTCCCCAGCCGTTGATCTGGTTATTTATATTGAGGGTGACGGTTTCGCCTGGATTTCACGCCAGCACATCTCCAGCGATCCTACGCCAGTTACCCCCGTTGCACTCCAATTAGCCGCGCTTGACACTGCGCACACAGTCTATTTGGCTCGGCCCTGCCAATTTACGGCCGCACTGTCACCGGACGTCTGTCGTGATGAGAAGTGGTGGACGGGTGCCCGATTTTCTGAAGCAGTGATTGGCGCCTTCGATCAGGCAATAAGTACGCTAAAAGCGCGAGCGAGCGCACAACGAATTCATCTTGTCGGCTACTCGGGGGGCGGCGCGATCGCCGTCCTGGTCGCTGCCCGCCGCAACGACATCGCCAGCCTTCGCACGGTTGCGGGCAATTTGAATCACGCGGAACTGCACGCCCACCACAAAGTTTCGCCGATACCGGATTCACTCAATCCCGTTGATTTTGCGGCACAGATTAGCCACATCCCGCAACTGCATTTTATTGGATTAAGTGACACAGTTATTCCACCGGATCTTGCGCAGAATTTCTTGAATCGTCTTGACGAAGGAAATTGCGCACATGTCATCAAGGTCCAGGCGACGCACAACACGGGATGGGAAGAGCAATGGCCCCGTCTGCTGAATACCCCATTCCCCTGCGAGCTTCTTCGCCACTGATTGTTGTCCCTCTGCAATTTGAACGCGCGAATAGGGGAATTTCGAACACGACTGCAAGACGCCTTACGCACCTGACAGATGGCCCGTTCATGCCAATTAGAAGAAAGGTTTTCGCGATGCGATTTTCAAAAACCATAGCAATAGCGTTTGCGCTCACGGCCATTATTTGCCTTCCGGCTCATGGGCAGATGGGCAATCACCACATGCCGCCGCCCCCGCCGCAGGCACCTCCCCCGCCGCCCCCTCCCCAGCCACCGCAAGCACCACCTTCACTACCGCCGATTCCGTTTATCCCGCCGACGGTACCTGCTTTCCCTTCAGCAATCATTCAGCCTCCTCCCGTCGAGGACGTTCCCAAACCACCTACGGTAAAAGAACTCAACCAGAAGCGGGATGGGCTTGGTGACGAGTATATGAAAGTGGGCAAAGAAAAATTATTGCCGTTGACCCAGGCGCTATGCGGCAAAGATTCATGTATGCCGATGGACTCGGCCTCCGGGGCAGCAATTTATATAAATGTTTATAAGCAAACGATCGCACGTAATGAAGCCGAGATTGAGAGGCTTCAGGAAAGATTGGACGAACTTCCGGAGAACAGTCCGTTGCGAACTGGATATGAGATTTCGCTAGCCGGGTGCTTTATGAACATCGAGGATGCCGAAGGGCATTTGAGTTTCTGGACTATCGAATTTGATCGTCGCTCCGTACTGCAAGACAAGATTACGGACATCTCAAATCAAATGCGGGATTTGTTGGAGCAAAAAAACAAAACGGTCGAGGAGATCAACAAAACCGTGATGGCCGATGTACTTAAAGCCAATGAGGCAGCGGCCAAGAACGACTTGGTTGATTTTGACAAGCTTGAGACAAAGCCGCTTTCCGCTGGCGATTTGCGCGCGGATGATCCTTTCAGCGGTAGCGATCCCGCGAAGTCATCGGAAACGGCCGACATTTCGCCTAACAAATCGATGCAGGAGCTTCGCGAAGACAGTCTAAGGGAAGCCTTCTCCGAACTTGGTTCTGTCGAGTTTCAAACAGGATTCCTTGAGACAGCGGACATCGCGGGCAAAGCGGCACAAACGGTCGTTGGGTTTGTGCCGGGAGCCGGCGGATATGACGTCGCGTTGTCAAGCGCCCGAGGTTTTGCGGAGGCCTTGGGTGATGAAATGAGCAAAGGCACGTCATGGGGGGATGCACTGAAAATCGCTTCCATCAATGCCGGTTTCAACGGGGTTGTTTCCATTGTCGGGAATAAAGTTACGGCTGGCGCAGATGGCCTTGCCAACCGCGTCGCAGTGCTGACGGAAGTCGGCTTTACAAAGCTGACCACCAAGCAAGTCGCAGAATATGGCGCGAAGGGCATCACGTTTGTTGTCGTTAAATCCACCCAGGCGGGCAGTCAAGAGGCGGTGGGCGAACTGGCTGGCAAGCCGGGTATCAAAGCCGTTTCTGACTGGATCAAGGATGACAAAAACGCCAATGCAAGCACTGGCTCGACCAACAATACCGGCGCCAGCGGTTTCGGCGGTGGGTTTGGTTCATCGAACGCTACGCAACCACTTGTGACTTATTAAGGAGATGACGCCCATGAACCAATCTCTTTTGTCTTGCGCCTTGGCGGCATTGTTGGCTTCCTCGCCGACTTTTGCGTCGGGGGTCGATGAAGCTAAAGCAGGCCTTGAATTGGCCGAGATGGGACTAGGTGATTTGGCAGCGAAGCAGTTTAAAGCAGCGCTGGGGGCCAAAGATCTCGCGCCTGCGCACCGAGAAAAAACTTTCTACAATCTCGGCACCGTTTATCTGGGCAACAACAGACCCGACCTCGCGCTTAAGGCGTTTGACCAGGCGTTGAAACTCTCGCCGCGTGAGCCGCGCACGCTCATCAACCGTGCGGAGGCACTGCGCGGGTTGCGCCAACACGATGCAGCGTTGAATTCGCTGGATCAAGCGCTGGCAATCGACAGAACGCTGGCCGACGCACATTTCTCGCGGGGGCTTAGTCTTCTTGCGCAAGATCGCTTAAAAGAAGCGGACGCTGCCTTTCGCACGTCCAAGAAGCAGAAGAGTGACCCGCGCTATGATCTGGGCCTTGGACGCGCCCTGCTGGAGCAAGAGCGATATGAGGAGGCTGTGGCGGCATTTAATGACGTGATTGTTGCCAAAGCCGATTGGGCTTCAGCCTATGTTTACCGAAGCGCCGCTTATCACGCGATGGGCAAGAAGAACCTCGCCCGCGACGACATTGACGCGGCGTTGCGTCTCGCGCCGTATGATCCGGTCATCCGTGGTTATTACGAGGAAAGGCGCTATGGCAAGAGGCCCGTACTCTACAAGACGAAGGCCGAGGTTGACGCGCTCGCCTCACCGCACGTTGGAGCACCTGTTTACACCAAATTACCAATGGGAACATCCGTGGACAGCACGACCTGCGAGCCAGGCGGTTGGTGTCGTGTAATGCTCGGCCACACGCTCGCCGGTTACGTCAAGAAAACCTCCCTCGCAGAGGTTACCGCTGAAACTCTAGAAAAGTAGCATAAGCCTGACTAATAAAAACGGCGAGGTACATAGCCTCGCCGTCGTTGTAATCTCCTCCACCCTTGCGGGTTCAGTCGGCGCTGGCGCCGGGGAAAGCCTTACATGCTGCGTCGGTACTGGCCGCCCACTTCGTAGAGCGCCGAGCTGATCTGACCGAGCGAGCAGTAGCGGACGGCCTCGACCAGCACGGCGAAGACGTTGCCATCCTCGATCACGGTCTGCTTGAGCTTTTCCAGCATGGCCGGGGCCTGGGCGGAGTTGCGTGCCTGGAAGTCGCGCAGGCGCTTGATCTGCGACTGCTTTTCTTCCTCGGTCGAGCGCGCCAGTTCGATTTCCTGCTGGGCCATGCCTTTGGGGTTGAGGAAGGTGTTGACGCCGATGATCGGGTAGGAACCGTCGTGCTTCTTGTGCTCGTAGTAGAGCGACTCTTCCTGGATCTTGCTGCGCTGGTAGCCGGTTTCCATGGCGCCGAGCACGCCGCCGCGCGAGGCAATGGCTTCGAATTCCTTGAGCACGGCTTCCTCAACCAGATCGGTCAGTTCGTCGATGACGAAGGCGCCCTGATTCGGGTTCTCGTTCTTGGCGACGCCCCATTCTCGGTTGATGATGAGCTGGATGGCCATGGCACGGCGCACGGATTCCTCGGTCGGCGTCGTGATCGCTTCGTCGTAGGCGTTGGTGTGCAGCGAGTTGCAGTTGTCGTAGATGGCGATCAGCGCCTGCAAGGTCGTGCGGATGTCGTTGAAGTCCATTTCCTGCGCGTGCAGCGAGCGGCCGGAAGTCTGGATGTGGTACTTGAGCTTCTGGCTGCGCTCATTGGCGCCATACTTGTTCTTCATCGCCACCGCCCAGATGCGGCGGGCGACACGACCGATCACCGAGTATTCCGGATCCATGCCGTTGCTGAAGAAGAAGGACAGGTTGGGCGCGAAGTCGTCGATCTTCATGCCACGCGCGAGGTAGGACTCAACGTAGGTGAAGCCGTTGGACAGCGTGAAGGCGAGCTGGCTGATCGGATTGGCACCGGCTTCGGCGATGTGATAACCGGAAATCGACACCGAGTAGAAATTCTGCACCTGGTTATGGACAAAGAATTCCTGGATGTCGCCCATCATCTTCAGCGCGAACTCGGTGCTGAAGATGCAGGTGTTCTGGCCCTGGTCTTCCTTGAGAATGTCGGCCTGCACGGTGCCTCTGACAGTCGACAAGGTCCATTCACGGATCTTCTCGGCTTCGTCCTCGGTCGGATCGCGGCCATTGTCGGCCTTGAACTTCACCATCTGCTGATCGATGGCAGTATTGAAGAAGCAGGCCAGGATGATCGGCGCCGGGCCATTGATGGTCATCGAGACCGAGGTGCTCGGGGCGAGCAGGTCGAAGCCATCGTAGAGCACCTTGAGGTCATCGAGCGTCGCAATCGACACGCCGGAATTGCCGATCTTGCCGTAGATGTCCGGGCGCTCGTCGGGATCGCAGCCGTACAGCGTCACAGAGTCGAAAGCCGTAGACAGACGGTGGGCCGGCATGCCTTCGGAAACGCGCTTGAAGCGGCGGTTGGTGCGGAAGGCGTCGCCTTCGCCGGCGAACATGCGGGTCGGGTCTTCGCCTTCGCGTTTGAAGGCGAAGACGCCGGCGGTGTAGGGGAAGGAGCCGGGCACGTTCTCGCGCATCAGGAAACGCAGGGTTTCGCCGTCATCGCCGAACTTGGGCAGGATGACCTTTTTGATTTTCGTGCCGGACAGCGATTCCGAAACCAGCTTGGTGCGGATTTCCTTGTCGCGGATTTTCACGACATATTCGTCGCCGGCATAGGCTTCGACGGTGGCCGGCCACATGTCGAGCAGCTTCTTCGCCTTCGGGTCCTGCTGGCTGTCCTTGAAGGACACCATCTCGTCGAAATCGCCGGTGTTCTTGTCACAGCCGGAAAAGATGCCCTTGGCGATGCGCAGGGCCTGACGTTCGCGGGCGATCTTCACCTGCTCATCCGTATGGGCGTGATAGCCGCGCACGGTATCGGCGATTTCAGCCAGGTAGCGCACGCGCTGGGCCGGCACGATGGCGCGCTGGCTGGAGGACTGCTTGACGGTAACCAGCGGCAGCTTGCCGGCCTGCAATTTCAAACCTTTTCCCGTGAGCGCCGGGACCAGCGCCTGATACAGAGCGGTGACGCCGTCGTCGTTGAAACGCGCGGCTTGCGTACCGAACACCGGCATGTCGTCGGTCGGCGTGGTGAAGGCTTCGCGGTTGCGCTGGTACTGTTTGCGCACGTCGCGCAGCGCATCCTCGGCGCCCTTGCGGTCGAACTTGTTGATCGCGACGAAATCGGCGAAGTCGAGCATGTCGATCTTTTCCAACTGTGAAGCGGCGCCGAACTCCGGCGTCATGACGTACAGCGACAGATCGACGAAGGGCACGATGGCCGCGTTGCCCTGGCCGATGCCGGAGGTTTCGACAATGACCAGATCGAAGCCGGCCAGCTTGCAGGCGGCGATGACTTCGGGCAGCGCGACGGAGATTTCGCTGCCGGTATCGCGGGTGGCCAGCGAGCGCATGAAAATGTTCGGATGTTCGATGGCGTTCATGCGGATGCGGTCGCCGAGCAGCGCGCCGCCGGTGCGCTTGCGCGACGGATCGATGGAGACCAGACCGATTTTCACGCTGTCGCCCTGATCGAGGCGGAAGCGGCGGACGATCTCGTCGGTCAGCGACGACTTGCCGGCGCCGCCGGTGCCGGTGATGCCAAGGACAGGAACCTGCAATCCCGATGCTGCCTGCAAGATGGGCTGTTTCAGCTCATGCGCTTCACCGTTTTCGAGCAAGGTGATGACTCGGGCCAGCAGGCGCTTGTCGCCGGCCTGCAGACCGGCCAGGACTTGTTCCGCGCTCGGCACGCCGGCATCGGCCACATCGAAGTCGGATTGCTCGACGACCTCGTTGATCATGCCCTGCAGACCCATGTGCACGCCGTCTTCCGGCGCGTAAATGCGGGTCACGCCATAGGCGTGCAGTTCCTTGATTTCGGAGGGCACGATGACGCCGCCGCCACCGCCGAAGACCTTGATGTTCTCGCCGCCATTGGCCTTGAGCAGGTCGATCATGTACTTGAAGAACTCGACGTGGCCGCCCTGGTAGCTGGTGATGGCGATGCCCTGCGCGTCTTCCTGCAGCGCCGCGTTGACGATCTCCTGCACCGAACGGTTGTGGCCGAGGTGGATCACTTCCGAGCCCGTCGATTGCAGGATGCGGCGCATGATGTTGATCGAGGCGTCATGGCCGTCGAACAGCGAGGCGGCGGTGACGAAACGGACCTTGTTCTTCGGCTTGTACGGGACCAGTTTCTTGGCAATGGACAAATCGGTCATGGCGGCATGTCTCGGCGAAAGAAGGAAAGGCGCCCATGTTATGACGCTTTTCGAGCGGCGCCATTGCTGTGACAGACGACTATCGTGCAAATTCAGCCAAGATGCTAAGCTCGCCGTCCCGAATGCCAAGAACCGCCAGAATGCTGCGCCGCACCATCAAAAACCCGCCGCTTCGCATACAACCCACTGTTGCCATAGGCTTTGTCAGCGGCATGCTGGCCGGCCTTGCCCGGCGCGGCACCGATCCGGCTCCGCTATTAAGCGCCGTCGGCATCGACCCTGCAGAGTCCGCCAGCCGAATTCCGCTGAACAAATACGCCGCGCTCTACAACCTGGTCAACCGCCGCCTCGACGACGAAGGCTTCGGCCTGTTCTCGCAACCCATGCGCGGCGGTAGCTTTGAATTCCTCTGTCGCGGCTGCCTTTCCGCTCCGACCCTGGCCGAAGCGCTGCAGCGGGCCAGCCGTTTCCTGCACATCGTGCTGCCCGATCTGGCGGTGAGCATCCGTCGCCGCCAGGAACACGCCGAACTGGTCATCAGCGAAAGCCGGCGGCTGGCCGAAACCCCCGACGACCCCGGCCGCGTCTTTGCCTTCGAATGGCTGCTCCGCCTGCTGCACGGCCTCGCCTGCTGGCTGGCCGGCCGCGGCCTGGGGCTGGACAGCGTGATCTTTCCCTACCGCCGCCCGGCCCACTCGGCTGACTACGCCCTGATCTTCACCGAGGATTCGCGTTTCGCGCCGACTGTGCCCGGCGGCACCGGCACCCTGGTCGCCAGCTTCAACGCCAACCTGCTCGACCTGCCCATCCGCCGCGACGAAGCAGCCCTCACCGCCTTCCTCGACGGCGCCCCAGGCAAGATCACCACCCTCTACCGGCGCGACCGGGAAATGGTCATCCGCGTTCGCGACTTGCTACGCACCGCCCTGCCCGACACGCCCGGCCAGGAAGAAATCGCCGACCGCCTGCACCTCTCCCCGCGCACCCTGCACCGCCGCCTCGAAGAAGAAGGTTCAAGCTTCCGCGCCATCAAGGACGCCCTGCGCCGCGACATGGCCCTGGCCCGCCTGGCCAAGACCGCCGACCCGATCAGCGAAGTCGCCGCCGATCTCGGCTACGTTGACCCTTCGGCCTTCTACCGGGCCTTCGTCGAATGGACCGGCATGGCGCCGATGCATTACCGGCGGCAGTGGGGCGGGAAACAGCGTTAAGCGCGGCGGCTTTGACGCGGGCTGTTCGGACCGCGCCGCGCCGGCCCGAACCAACTCTCCCGCTCAGTGCATCGGAATGCCGGCGGCAAACCAGGCCCCGGCCAGATTGCGAATCAGCAGGACCGGACTGGCGCAATCGCTCGGCGGTGTTGGACTCAGCACGTCGTCAATCCGGAAATCGCCGTTCGGCTCCAGGGGAACGCCGGTGGGATTGGAACTGTAGAGGGTAAACGGCGGGGCCGCATCGCAGATCAGGGTGGCAAAAACGCTCTGGTTGGCGGTGCCGCCGATATTGCCGCCACCGCCGAGGAGAAGACCCCGGCCATCGACCCGAATCCGGCCATCCTCCTTGATGCTCGCCTTGAGGTCGCGGATCACCCAGATATTGCCCGGTGGTTGCACGCCACGAACAATATTCCGATTGACCACCTCGGCCGTTGCCGCCGTGCCGACACCGCTCGATAACGGAAGCACGCCGATTCCCCCATCGAACTGCAGCAGGTTGCCGGCGGCCAAGGCCGGGGAAGTACAGATTCCTGCCAGCACTGCCAAAGAACCAAGTTTCCAGTGATTTTTCATGGTGTCCTTCTCCTTCGTGTTGTTTACAACAATGCGCCGCGGGCGCCAGCTTTGACCGACCCGGTCATTTCCGAAGCCCCGATCAAGGGGCGGCGACAGGATTGGCTTGCACAGGGGTAAACGCCGGCCGCCAACGATTTATTCCAGCCCCCGCCACAAACCGGCGACAAGGCCGGCGGCTTCAGCCGACAACAGGCAAAGGAATTGGATGATCAAAAACCCTTGTCGCAGAGACGCAACGTAGCGGAGAGGATAGGGAAAACAGTCGCTTGCGTCGGGTATGGAGCCCCCCGGAAGGAGTGCGCAACAATCCGGGCAAGTCTTTGTTTTTCCTCTGTGTCTCCGCCTCTCTGCGGTTCAATTGGGTTTTTCAAAAGGATCGCGGATGGCCCGCCGGGACGGAGCATGAACCGGCCGCAGCGGCGGCGCTAACTGCGAAGAGGACTGGGCTGCACCGCTAGGCGCCGCCCGGCCAGGCGATCGAGAGAGAGATAAACCACCGGCGTCAGGTACAGCGTCAGGAATTGCGAGACGAGCAAACCGCCGACCACGGCCAGACCGAGCGGTTGCCGGGATTCGCCACCGGCGCCAAGGCCGAGGGCGATGGGCAGGGTGCCGGCCAGGGCGGCCATGGTGGTCATCATGATTGGCCGGAAGCGGATGACGCAGGCCTGGAAGATGGCTTCGCTGGCCGGCACGCGCTGGCCGCGCTGCAATTCCAGCGCGAAGTCGATCATCATGATGGCGTTTTTCTTGACGATGCCGATGAGCATGATGACACCGACGAAGGCGTAGAGGCTGAGATCGACCTTGAACAGCCACAGCGTCAGCAACGCGCCGAGGCCGGCCGAGGGCAGGCCGGAGAGGATGGTCAGCGGGTGCACGAAGCTCTCGTAGAGAATGCCGAGCACGATGTAGACGACGAGCACGGCGATCAGCAGCAGCACGCCAAGGCCCTTGAGGGAAGACTGGAAGGCCTGGGCGGTGCCCTGCAGGCTGGTGTTGAGCGAGGCCGGCAGGGCGATGTCGCGTTCCATAACCTTGATGCGGTCGACCGCATCACCCAGCGAAACACCGGGCAGCAGGTTGAAGGAAATGGTCACCGAAGGCAGTTGCCCCTGGTGATTGACGGTCAGCGCCTGGGTCTTGCGGCTGATGCGCGCCACCGTGTCGAGCGGCACGAGTTTGCCGCTGCTGGCCCGCACGTAGAGGCGCGACAGCATGGCCGGATCGGCCTGGAATTCGGGCGCCACTTCGAGGATCACCTGGTACTGGTTGGTGGCGCCGTAGATGGTGGAAATCTGCCGCGAACTGAAGGCGCTCTGCAGCGCGTCCTCGACCTGAGCGTAGGAAAGGCCCAGCGTCGACAGCTTGTCGCGATCGATGTCGAGGGCGATCACCGGACTCATGTTGTTGAGATTGCTGGTGACATCGACGAAACCCGGCAGTTGGCGAATCTTGCCGAGCAAAGTATCGGTCCATTGGTAAAGCTCGGCGAGATCGGTGTCCTGCAGCGTGTACTGGTATTGCGCGGCGGTCAGTTGGCCGCCGATGCGGATCACCGGCGGATTCTGGATATAGACCTTGAGGCCGGGGATGGCGGCGAGTTTCGGGCGCAGTTCCTGGATGATCTGGTCCGGGGTCAGCTGACGTTCGTCGCGCGGCTTCAAGAGCATGAACATGGTGCCGGTATTGGCCGTCGGCCGGATGCCGCCGGCGCCGACCGAGGACATGAAGGAACGGATGTTGGGGTCCTGTGCAACGATGGCCGCGGCCGCCCGCTGGTGCTCGACCATCGAGGCAAAGGAGGCATCCTGGGCGCCTTCGGTGAAGGCGATCAACTGGCCGCTGTCGCCGCTCGGGATGAAATCCTTGGGCACGTTCATGAAGACCAGCACGGTCAGCGCCAGGCTGGCGAAGAAGCTGGTCATGATCAGTTTCGGCCGGGCCATGGCCCAGGCCAGACTGCGCTCGTAGGCGTTCTTGCCGGCCTCGAAGAAGCGCTCGAAGGCGTTGAACACTCGCCCGTGTTCTGCCGGCTCGGCGTGTTTGAGATAGCGGCTGCACAGCATCGGCGTCAGGGTCAGCGAGACGAAGCCGGAAACCAGGATGGCGGCGCAGATGGTGACGGCGAATTCATGCAGCAGGCGGCCGACGATGCCACCCATGAAAAGCACCGGGATGAACACGGCAATCAGCGAAATGGTCATCGAAATGATCGTGAAGCCGATTTCGCGCGCCCCTTTGATCGCCGCCTCGAACGGCGCCTCGCCGGCTTCCATGTGGCGGACGATGTTCTCCAGCATGACGATGGCGTCATCGACCACGAAACCGACGGCCAGCGTCAGGGCGAGCAGTGAGAGGTTGTCGAGGCTGTAGCCCAGCACGTACATCACGGCAAAGGTGCCGATCACCGAGATCGGCAGCGCCAGGCCGGGAATCACCGTCGCCGAGAGATTGCGCAGGAAGAGCAGGATGACCAGGATGACCAGCGCACCAGCCAGCAGCAGCGTGAATTGCACGTCGTCGATGGCCTCGCGGATCGAGATGCTGCGGTCGTAGAGAATGTTCATCTCGATCGCCGCCGGCAGCTTGGCCTGGAAGCCGGGCAGGATTTTCCGGATCGCATCGACCGTCTCGATGGTGTTGGTGCCCGGCTGGCGCTGGATGGCCAGCACGATGGCGCGCTTGTCCACGTTCCAGCTAGCGATGCGGTTGTTCTCGACGCTGTCGAGCGGCGTCGCCACTTCTTCGAGACGGATCGGCGCGCCGTTGCGCCAGGCGACGATCAGCGGCCGATAGGCGGCGGCATTGGACAACTGGCCGTTGTCCTTGATCGCGAAGGTCTGGCGGATGCCGTCGAAGACGCCGACCGGCTGGTTGACGTTGGCTTGGGTGATGGCCTGCTGCAACTCGTCGATGCCCATGCCGCGCGCCGCCAGTTGGTCCGGGTTGGCGCGGATGCGCACGGCGAATTTCTGGGCGCCATAGACCTGTACCTGGGCGACGCCGGGCACCGTGGACAGGCGCTGGGCGAGTTGGGTCTGGGCGTATTCGTCGACCATCGGCAGGGGCAGGGTCGGCGACGACAGCGCGACGTAGAAGATCGGCGAATCGGCCGGATTGACCTTGCGAAAGGACGGCGGCGTCGGCAGGTTGGGCGGCAGCTTGCGCAGCGCTGCCGAAATGGCCGACTGGACGTCCTGCGCCGCCGCGTCGATATTGCGCTCGAGACTGAATTGCAGGGTGATCGAAGTCGTGCCCTGGGCGCTCGTCGAGGTCATCGAATCGAGCCCGGCGATCGTCGAGAACTGGCCTTCGAGCGGCGTCGCCACCGCGGCGGCCATGGTTTCCGGCGAGGCGCCGGGCAGGCTGGCGCTCACCGAGATGGTCGGAAAATCGACGCTGGGCAGTTCCGAAACCGGCAGGGCACGGTAGGCGATGATGCCGAAAATGACGGCGGCGACGACCAGCAGCGTCGTCATCACCGGCCGCCGGATACAAAGTTCGGGCAGTTGCATGCGCGCTCCCCGCCTATTTGGCCGGGCGGGCGACAACGACGGCGCCCGGCGTCAGGCGCAACTGGCCGTCGGTGACAACGAGGTCATCGGCCTGCAGCCCCTTGTCGATTACCGTCGCGCCGGCATGGGTGTGGCCGACTTCGATCTTGCGCATTTCGGCCTTTTGCCCGGCATTGACCAGGAAGACGAAGGGTCCCTCCGGCCCCTGCTGGATCGCTTCGTTGGGCACCACAACGGCGGCGGGCAGCGTATCCAGCTTGAGACCCAGGTTGAGGAACTGCCCCGGGGTCAGCGCTTCGTCGGCATTGTCCAGCCGCGCCTTGACGATAATGGTGCCGGTAGCCGCATCGACCGCGTTGTCGATGAAATGGACCAGGCCTTCGCGACGCACCTGGCCGCTGCCCGGCACCCCAACCGCCACCTTCAGGCAAGCGCCCGCGCGACAGTCGGCCGAGCCCGGCGCCAGCATGCTCTTGAGCTTGGCGAGGTATTTTTCCGGGACGGAAAAGCTGACCAACAGCGGACGTACCCGGTTGATCACGGCCAGCCCGGTATCGTTGGCCTTGACGGCAGCGCCGGGAAAAACCAGCTTGGCGCCGATCCGCCCGGCAAACGGGGCGCGGATGCTGCTGTAGGACAATTGGGAACGGGCGAGATCGATGGCCGCCTGGTCGGCACTCAACGTTGCCGCCAGCGCCGCCTCGTTGGTACGCATTTCATTGACCTTTTCCTCGGATACGAAATTACGCCCCCGTAGCTCCACGTAGCGGACGGTATCGGCCTTGGCCTTGGCCAGTTGCGCCTGGTCGCGGGCAACGGCGGCTTCGGCCTGACGCAGGCGCAACGTGAAATCGGTCGCATCCAGGCGAATCAGTTCATCGCCCTGTTTGACGGCCTGCCCTTCGGTGAATTGCAGACTGGCGACCTGGCCATCGACGCGCGACTTCAGGGTCACCGTTTCGTAGGCCTCGGCCCGCCCGACCACCTCGAGCACCAAAGGCATATCGCGCCTCGTCGCCTTGGCCAGCACGACCGGCACCGGTGCTGGCGCCTTGGCGACGGCCGGGCCGGATGTTGCACTGTTCCAGGACCAGTAGGCGGCACCGCCGGCCAAGACGGCGAGCGCAGCGACAACGAGCAGATGGCTTTTTTTCATGTTTTCGCCCGCGGAATAGTGATTGAACCGGATGTTAGCGAGAATCGGGTCCCGCCGGCTATTTGCCGAGTGTCAGCGCTTCGCCGGCCGCGCAATCGACCTGGAAGACCTGCCGGTCTTCCAGGCGCAGCGCCGTCAGGTGACCGCCCCAGAGGCAGCCGGAATCGAGCGCCAGCAGGTTGTCGGTGAGCATCAGACCGAGCGCCGACCAGTGGCCGGTGACCAGGATGGATTCGGCACTTTTGCGGCCCGGCACGTCGAACCACGGCACGTAGCCGGCTGGCGCATTGGCGATCTTGCCCTTGACGCGAAAATCCATGACCCCGGCCGCGCTACAGAAACGCATCCGGGTCATGGCGTTGATCACAGCCCGCAAGCGCGGCCAGCCAACCAGGTCGTCGGACCAGGCATCCGGCTGGCTACCCCACATGTTGGCGATGAATTCGCGATAGTGCGGCCCTTGTAATGCCGCCTCGACCTCCCCCGCCAGGCGGCGGGCCTGCAGCGCAGTCCATTGCGGCAGCAGACCGGCATGCACCAGGCAGTAGCCTCGTTCGGTATGACACAGCGGCTGCTGCCGCAGCCAATAGAGCAATTCGTCGCGATCCGGCGCATCGAGGACGGGCTGGATGGTATCGTCCTTGCCGCGCAGCTTGGCGCCACCTTCGGCGACCATCAGCAGGTAGAGATCGTGGTTGCCGAGCACGGTCAGCGCGGCGTTCCCCAGGCCCTTGATGAAACGCAGGGTTTCCAGGGATTTCGGACCGCGATTGACGAGGTCGCCGACCAGCCACAAGCAGTCGCTGGCCGGGTCGAAGGCGCATTTGTCGAGGAGCCGGCGCAGGGAGTCGAAACAGCCCTGAATGTCACCGATGGCGTAGGTTGCCATGCATTACCAATCTGTCGGAAAAAGGTTGCGACCGAAGCGAAACAAGCTCCGCCTCGGCAAAAACCTGATTTTCCCCCAATCGGCGCAATAGACGAAATCGGCTGCCGCTATTGCCGGCCTGCGCCAGCTCAGATCGAGCCGGCCGCCTGCCTGTGCGGCGACTGCGCCGCAGCATGTTCCGGCCGGAACTCCAACTCCGGGGTCGCCAACGGCAGCCGGGCGCCGAGAGCGATGGCCTCGCGCGCCTCGGCCGCCACCTGGCGCCGGTCTTCGCCATGCAGGCCGCGCAGCGGCGTGGTCACCAGCCGGGCAATCAGGCGCCGCCGACCAAGAATGGCGCGGGCACATTGGCCGAGCGAAATATCGCCATCATAGCGTGGTGCCATGCTGCGTTCGCCATCGACTTCCCAGTAGGAAATCGCCACCGGCAGCACCGGCCGACCAGCGGTCAGCGCCGGTTGCAGCAGGGCGGCATGAAAATGCAGCAGGCTGCGCCCATCGGTCGTCGTGCCTTCCGGAAAAACGGCGACATGCTGGCCGCTGGCCAGAACGGCTGCGATTTCATCGTTGATGATCCGGGCGTGGCCACGGCTGCCGCGGCGCAGGAAGATCGTGTCGTTCTTCGCGGCCAGCCAGCCGATCACCGGCCACTGGCGAATCTCCGCCTTGGCGACGAAAGCCGAGGGCAGCGCGGCGTTGATGACGTAGATGTCGATCCACGAGACATGGTTGGCGACGACCAGGGCGCCCGGCGTGACATGCGTCAGGTCGGCCTCGACTTCGACCCCCAGGCTGTCGAGCAGGGCGATCGCCCAGCTCGACTTGAGGCGCCGACGCGCCGCCTGGCTGCACCAGGGGAAAACCGTCGCCGTGACGAACAGGCCGGCGAGGACCAGCAGGGCCAGGCGGCCCATGCGGCAGCAGCGTATCAGGAAATGGGTTGGCTTCAGCTTTCTTGTCCCAGGTAGTGCTTGGCGTAGCGATTGGAGACCTTGGCCATCGGCAGCAGGATGGGCAGGTCGGCCGTATTGAAATCGGGGTCCCAGGCCGGTTCGCCGCAAATCCAGGCGCCCGCCCGCAGGTAACCCTTGATCAGCGGCGGCGTCTCGGCCGGCCGATCCTGCTGCAAAGCCGCCAGCGGCAAGGGGCAACGCGGAAAAACCCGGTATTCCGGCGGTCCCATGTGAGCCGCCAACTGATTATACAAGCTGGCCGCCATGTGGCCGCCATCGGCCATGCTGATCGAGGCGCAGCCGGTCAGGTAATCGTATTTCTTCTCGGCCATGTACTGGGCCAGACCGGCCCACAACAGGGTGATCGTCGCGCCGCTGCGGTAATCGGGGTGGACGCAGGAGCGACCGATCTCGACCAGGCGCGAACGCAGGTGCTGCAGGCGGGTCAGGTCGAATTCGTTTTCCGAGTAATAGCCGATCTGGCGGGCATTTTCCGGCGACAGGATGCGGTAGGTGCCGACCACTTCGCCGCTTTGCGTATCGCGCACCACCAGGTGCTCGCAATACGGGTCGTAGATGTCGTGATCGACGCCGGGGATCCGGCTTGGCAGGTTGGCGCCCATTTCGCCGGCGAAGACACGGTAGCGCAGGCGCTGCGCGTCGAGGATGTCGCTGCTGCTGCGGGCGAAGCCGACTGCTAGCTGGTGGCGCGGGGGACGGTTGCGCCCCGTCTCTTTGCGAATGTGTTCCATGCTGTTCTCCTAGTTGATGGAGAACAGCATGAAAGAGGCTCGTTACATGGCTATTGCAGGTGTTTTACCAAGTTATTTCAACGCGTCACCCGGGTGTCCCCGCCGCCGGAAAGGACCCGGACCTGATCGCCAGCCCGGAACTCGTCGGCCGCACCTTCCTGGACCACGACGATGCTGCGGCCATTGTCGAGGTCGACGGTGATCTCCAGTGCCTGTTTCTTGGTGACGCCTTCCTCGATCGCACTACCGGCCAAACCGCCGGCCACGGCGCCGACCACGGCACCGACGATGCTGCCCTTGCCACGCCCGACGGTGCTGCCGGCAACGCCGCCGATGACCGCCCCGGCCGTGGTACCGACCGGCGACTTGGTGCCTTCGAGGGCAACCAGGCGGACCGATTCGACCACCCCCTTGCGGACGGTCATTTCGTGCCGAGCCTGGTCGCGGCGATAGACGTCGCCTGATTTGCTGCTGGCACAGCCGGCCAGCAAGGCCGCCACGATCATCAACAGGGATACGGTTTTCATCGTCGATCTCCTACCAGGGCTGGGCGCCAAAAGCGCGTTGAAAACGGGCCGCGATTTCGTCGCGACTCGGCTGATGATTCTGACCGCCGCGATGGGCAATCTTGATGGCCCCCATGACGGCTGCCAGCCGCCCCGTGGTCGGCCAGTCGAAACCGTTGGCGATGCCGTACAACAAGCCGGCACGGTACGCATCGCCGCAGCCGGTCGGATCGAGCACCTGATCGGCTTCGACACAGGGAATAACGAGACGTTCGCCCGCGGCGTAGATTTCGGAACCTTCGCCGCCGCGCGTGACGATCAGGGCCTGCACGTCCTTGGCCAGTTGCTCCAGGCTGCGCCCGGTGCGATCGCAGAGCAGCTTGGCCTCGTAATCGTTGAAGCAGGCATAGTCGGCCAATTGCATGAAATCGAGCAGTTCATCGCCGCTGAACATGGGCAGGCCCTGGCCCGGATCGAAAATGAAGGGCACGCCGGCCGCGTTGAAATCGCGGGCATGCTGCAGCATGCCTTCGCGGCCGTCGGGCGCGACGATACCGAGCTTGGCGCCCGGCGCATGTTCGACCTTGTTGAGATGCGAGAACGTCATCGCGCCGGGGTGGAAGGCGGTGATCTGGTTATCGTCGAGATCGGTGGTGATGAAAGCCTGCGCCGTGAAGGTACCGGGCACCTGGCGGACATGGCGGCACGGCAAACCGAGTTGGTCGAGACGGGCCAGGTAGGGCGGCGCATCGTCGCCGACGGTAGCCATGATCAGCGGCTGGCCGCCGAGCAGCATCAGGTTGTAGGCGATGTTGCCGGCACAGCCGCCGTACTCGCGACGCAGTTCCGGCACCAGAAAAGCCACATTCAGGATGTGAATCTGCTCGGGCAGGATATGGTTCTTGAAACGGTCGGGGAAGACCATGATGTTGTCGAAGGCCAGTGAACCGCAGATCAGGGTAGTCATCAAGAATTCTCAGGGGTAAAAGACGTACAGCCGGTAACCGGCGGCGCCGATATCCTTGGCCTCGACCCACAGGCGCACGGCGGTTTCGCCATTGGCCGGGAAGGCAGCGGGCGGCGCGGTCGGCGGCAGATAATCGGCGGGTGCCAGGACACGGCGGGAAACCACGGAGTCGTGAGTATCGGTCAGGGTCAGTTCGAGAGCGGGCCAGGCCTGGGCATAACTTGCCCGATTGCGCAGGGTGGCCTGCAGCACGAACATGCCGCGTTGATTGTCAGATTGCAGATCGGAAGTCTCGATCGCCACCAGCTCGACCTGACGCGGCAAGGGCACGGCAATTTCCGCCAACGCATAGAGCGCGGCAGCCTCAGGCAGACGCCGGACAAGGTCGGTACGGAAGTGGTAAAGCAACTGGCCGATCAACAGCAGGAGCAGAACCAGCAAAAACAGCACAAACGGCCACACCGCCCGTTGCCCGCTCGCGCTGTCGAAACCATCCGCCCCGCCAGTGGCCAGCGTCCCCGCCGCCCAGCGGTTGTAGCCCGCCGTCTCCGTCAATTCGCGAACCGCCACCAGACCGACCTCGCGGGCTGCCTGGGCCGACTCTTCGGCGGTTTCCGGCAATTCCTCGCCATCCGGCAACCTGGCCACCGGCGGTAACTCCATCGTCTCGACAGGCTCTGACTCTGGCTCCGGCTCTGGAATCGCTTCCGGTTCCGGTTCCGGTTCCGGTTCCGGCAGAAATTCTGCATCGATGCTGACCACCGGCGGCTCCGGCAGCACGACCGGCGCCGGCACCGACGTGGCCAACGGGCTTGGCGGCGCCTCCGTGGTCAGCGGCCGCTCGGCAACCGGGGTCTCGGTCACTAGCTGATCAAAGGCATTGAACAGGGTCTGGCAATGTCCGCAACGGACCTTACCCGCCTTCAGGCGCAACTGCTCGGAGGTAACACGGAAAACCGTGTTGCAAGCCGGGCAGCGTGTCCGCATCAGGGCTTGACCCCGCTCAGGCAGACCCAGTCCTCGCGACTATCGGCGACCTGCATGGGCAGCCACTGGGCATAAATTCCGATGATCTCTTCCGCCTGTTCGCGCAGGATGCCGGACAGCGCCAATCGGCCGCCGGGGCGGACATGGGCGCAAATGGCGGGAGCCAGGACGCGCAGCGGGTTGGAGAGAATATTGGCCACGACAACATCATACTCGCCAGCCACTGGTTCTGCCGAATCGGCGAACAGTGCCGTCACCGCATTGCGCTCGGCATTGGCCCGGGCCGCCTCGACGGCCAACGGGTCGATGTCGACGCCGGCAACGCGACCGGCCCCTAGACGCGCCGCAGCAATGGCCAGGATGCCGGAACCGCAGCCGTAGTCGAGCACGCTGCAATCGGCATCGACGGTGCGTTCCAGCCATTCCAGACAAAGCCGGGTGGTCGGGTGCGAACCGGTACCGAAAGCCATGCCCGGATCGAGAATCAGGTTAACCGCGGCCGGATCGGGCGACTCGTGCCACGAGGGCACGATCCACAGACGTTCGGAAACACGGATCGGATCGAACTGCGACTGGGTCAGTTGCACCCAGTTCTGTTCGGCGACCTCCTCGATCGCGAATTCGGGCACTTCATTCAGACCGATAGCTTGCCCGGCCGTCGCCAGCAAGGCTGCGACATCGGCCTCCGGCTCGAGCAGGACAATGACGCGCGAGCGCTGCCAGCCCGGCGAATTGACCGAGCCCGGCTCGCCGAACTGCGGTTGCTCGTCGGGCGTGCCGGCGTCGGCATCCTCGATGCTGGCCGACAGTGCACCGGCTTCGAGAAGGGCGTCGCACAGGGGCTCGGCATGCGCCACATCGGTCAGAAAACTGACATTTTGCCAGCTCATGATCTACTTCTTGACCTCGCCCTTGTCGGCGAGTTTTTGTTCGAGGTAATGGATACTGGTACCGCCTTCGACGAAACGGGCGTCCTGCATCAGTTCCTGGTGCAGCGGAATATTGGTCTTGATGCCCTGGATGCTCATCTCCGACAACGCGATGCGCATGCGCCGAATGGCCTGCTCGCGGGTGTCGCCGTAGGCGATGACCTTGGCCACCATGGAGTCGTAATGCGACGGCACGGTATAGCCCTGGTAAATGTGCGAATCGACCCGGATACCGGGGCCGCCGGGCGGATGATAAAACTCGATCTTGCCGGGACAGGGCACGAAGGTGAAGGGATCTTCGGCGTTAATGCGGCATTCGATGGCATGACCGCGCAGCACGATATCTCTTTGCTTGTAGCGCAATTTCTCGCCGGCCGCGACGCGGATCTGTTCCTGGACGATATCGACACCGGTAATCATCTCGGTGACCGGATGTTCGACCTGGACCCGGGTATTCATTTCGATGAAATAGAACTCGTTGTTTTCGTAGAGAAATTCGAACGTGCCGGCACCGCGATAGCCGATCTTGCGGCAGGCTTCGGCGCAACGCTCGCCGATGCGGGCAATCAGGCGGGCCGGGATGAGCGGGGCCGGCGCTTCTTCGATGACCTTCTGGTGGCGACGCTGCATCGAGCAGTCGCGTTCGCCGAGATAAATGGCGCTCCGGTATTCGTCGGCCAGCACCTGGATTTCCACGTGGCGCGGGTTTTCCAGATATTTTTCCATGTACACGGCGGGGTTGTTGAAAAAACTGCCCGCTTCCTGCTTGGTCATCGCCACGGCATTGACCAGCGCCGCTTCGGTATGGACCACCCGCATGCCGCGACCGCCGCCGCCGCCGGCCGCCTTGATGATTACCGGATAGCCCACGGCACGGGCTATCTTGACGATTTCCTTGGGATCGTCCGGCAACTCGCCTTCCGAACCCGGCACGCAAGGCACGCCGGCTTCCTTCATCGCCGCCTTGGCCGACACCTTGTCGCCCATCAGACGAATGGTCTCGGCGCGCGGTCCGATAAAGACGAAACCGGAGGTTTCCACCCGTTCGGCAAAATCGGCATTCTCGGAGAGGAAGCCGTAGCCCGGGTGAATGGCCTGGGCATCGGTGACTTCGGCCGCCGAGATGATGGCCGGCACGTTCAGGTAGCTCAGTGCCGACGAAGCCGGGCCGATACAGACCGACTCGTCGGCCAGCTTGACGTACTTGGCATGGCGATCCGCCTCGGAATAGACGACGACGGTCTTGATGCCCAGTTCGCGGCAGGCGCGCTGGATGCGCAGGGCAATCTCACCCCGATTGGCGATCAGAATTTTTTCAAACATGGCCATGATTAGCCAATCACGAACAACGGTTCGCCGAATTCGACCGGTTCGCCGTTGTCGAGCAGGATGGCCTTGACCACGCCGGAAGCATCGGCCTCGATCTCGTTGAGCAATTTCATCGCTTCGATGATGCACAGGGTTTCGCCCTGCTTGACGCTCTGCCCGATCTGGACAAACGCTTCGGCACCGGGCGACGGGGACCGGTAGAAGGTGCCGACCATCGGCGACTTGACGACATGACCTTCCGGCAGATCGTCCTCGTCGTCGAGATTGACGCTCGAAGAGGCCGGCGCGGCAGGCAGCGGGGGCGGCGCGGCGTAGTATTGCTGGGGCGCGGCAACGGTGCCGTAATGCTTGGCGATACGGACCTTTTCTTCACCTTCGGTGACTTCAAGCTCGGAAATACCCGACTCCTGAACCAGGTCGATCAATTTTTTGAGTTTACGCAGATCCATGGATGACTCCCTTCTGTATTGCGCCATTTCGACGCAAGAAGCCGGCACGAAGCCGGCTATTCAATGTTGATCTTATTAAGTAGGTACTCGAGGGCGGCCAGATAGCCCTGATGCCCCAGTCCGCAAATCACCCCGACGGCCAGATCGGAAAAGTACGAATGCTGCCGGAAGGCTTCCCGGACATGCACGTTGGACAAATGGACCTCGACAAACGGAATGGCCACGGCCGCCAGGGCATCGCGCAGCGCCACGCTGGTATGCGTATAGGCCGCCGGATTGATGATGATGGCGCGTACGCCCTGTTCACGGGCCGCATGCACGCGCTCGATCAGGGCACCTTCGTGATTGCTCTGGAAGGCATCAAGGTCAACCTCGGCAACCTCGGCCATGCGGGCCAGTGCCATGTTGATATCCGACAGGGTGACCCGACCATAATGTTCGGGCTCTCGAGTGCCAAGCAGGTTCAGATTCGGGCCGTGCAACACCAGGATGCGCGCCCTTTCGACCGGCTTGGAAGCGGTTTTTTGCTTCTTCATGGCGGCAAGTTTGCCGTAATTAGCCGCATTTTGTCCAGTCTATTCCAAAAGTAGGGCGCGCAGCCCCTCGGCGCGGATTCGCTCGCGCGAACGGCCGTCACGGTGTTTCATGGCGACCCGTTCGAGTTGCGGCGGGAAGATCACCAGGTTGACATCGGCGACCTCCGTTTCCAGGACCAGCACCGCTTCGGCCCGCTCGTTGCGGGGCTCGGCATGTTCAAAATCGACATTGCGATTGAGCAGGAATATTTCGACCTCTTTCGCGCTGTCGGCAAAGAGCAGGATATCGATGCTCGAATGCTCGCCGGCTGTGCCGTCGAGCACCGAGCCGGTCAGGTAGGGACGAAAGGCTGCCAGCAACTCGAGAATCGCCAGCGCCGCCCGGCGCTGTTCGCGGAGCAATTCGGCGTGCCCCTCATCCTGATACAGACTGCGGTAGGCCCGCAGTTCGACGTCGATTTCGGCATTGTCCGGATAGGCGGTGTGCTCGGGGAAACCGAGCTGCCGGGCCGCCTTGCGCTTGGCGTGGTGATAGTCGGTAATGCCGTCTTCCACCATCAAGCGGGCGGCGGCGGCGGCGATACTGGCCCGGGCAGAGATGCTCGGGCGGGGCCGGTCATGGCGGGGCATGGTGACTCAATCAGGGTAAAATCGCCCCCATTCTAACGGGTCTCTCTCCGAAATTGCCGCTAGCACCGCGGCAGATGCGCCAGGCCAGCCCATTATTTTGAGGCAAGTTTCATCATGCATATCCATATTCTCGGCATCTGCGGCACCTTCATGGGCGGCGTCGCCCAATTGGCGGCAGCCGCCGGCCATCGGGTCACCGGCTGCGACGCCAACGTCTATCCGCCGATGAGCGACCAGTTGCGGGCCGCTGGCGTCGATCTGATCGAGGGCTACGGCACCGACCAACTCGCCCTGAAACCCGACGTCTTCGTCGTCGGCAATGCCATTTCGCGCGGCAACCCGCTGCTCGAAGCCATTCTCGACCAGGGCCTGGCCTACGTTTCCGGGCCGCAATGGCTGGCCGAGAATGTCCTGCAGGGCCGCTGGGTCCTCGGTGTTGCCGGCACCCACGGCAAGACGACGACCAGTTCGATGCTGGCCTGGATCCTGGAGGATGCCAACCTGGCACCGGGCTTCCTGATCGGTGGCGTGCCCCTCAATTTCGGGGTCTCGGCCCGCCTTGGCAAAACGCCTTTCTTCGTCATCGAAGCCGATGAGTACGACACCGCCTTCTGCGACAAGCGCTCCAAATTCGTGCACTACAAGCCGCGCACCGTCATTCTCAACAACCTGGAATTCGATCACGCCGACATCTTCGCCGATCTGGCGGCTATCGAAACGCAGTTCCACCACCTGGTGCGCACCCTGCCCGCCGCCGGACTGATCGTCGCGAATGCCGACGAAGCCAGCCTGGAACGCGTCCTGGAGCGCGGCTGCTGGACGCCGGTCGAACGCTTCAACGCCCCGAACGGCTATCGCATCAGCGGCGACGATGCCAGCGGCGAACTGATCCTGCACGGCCCCCAGGGCGAGATCGGCCGCTGCACCTGGGCGCTGTCCGGCGAACATAACCGGGCCAACGCCTGTGCCGCGCTGCTCGCCGCGCGCCATGTCGGCGTGCCGCTCGACAAGGGGCTGGAAGCGCTGGCGCGCTTCGTCAATGTCAAACGGCGCATGGAAGTGCGCGGCGAAGTGCGCGGCATCACCGTGTACGACGATTTCGCGCATCACCCGACGGCGATCGCGACGACCGTCGCCGGTCTGCGCCACAAGGTTGGCGCCGCCCGCATCCTGGCCGTCCTCGAACCACGTTCGAACACCATGAAACTGGGCACCATGAAAAGCCAGTTGCCGGATAGCCTGCGCCAAGTCGATAGCGCTTTCTGCTACGCCGCCAACCTCGGCTGGGATGCCCGCGAGGCACTGGCCCCGATGGGTGATAGAGCGCTCGTTGAGGACAACTTGGACGAACTTGTGCGCAAAATCGTCGCCGCCGCCCAGCCCGGCGACCAGATTCTGGTCATGAGCAATGGCGGCTTCGGCGGCATCCACGGCAAATTGCTGGCGGCGCTCGCCGCCTGACGCTCAATTGCGCAGACAAATAAAAAGGCGCGGCAGGTTTCCCCTGCCGCGCCTTTTGTTTTGCGACTGAAGCTTAACGTTCCATCGACTCGACGACAGCCAGGGCCGTCATGTTGACCAGGCGACGGACGGTTGCCGTCGAGGTCATGACATGCACCGGACGGGCCGCGCCCAACAGGATGGGACCGATGGTGACGCCTTCGCCGGCGGTCATTTTGAGCAGGTTGTAGGCGATATTGGCAGCATCGATATTGGGCATGATCAGCAGATTGGCCTCGCCCTTCAAGGTCGAATCCGGATGAGCGGCGTGCCGCACGGCTTCCGACAAGGCCGAATCGCCATGCATTTCACCATCAACTTCGATCTCGCCCTGGCTCATCGCCGAGATCAGCGCCGCGGCGCGGCCCATCTTCTTGGCCGACTCGGAAGCCGCCGAGCCGAAATTTGAGTGGGAAAGCAGTGCGACTTTCGGGACGATACCGAAACGCTTGACCTGCTCGGCCGCGCTCACCGTCATTTCAGCGATTTCCTCGGCATTCGGGTTCTCGTTGATATGGGTGTCGCAAATGAACAGCGAACGGCCCGGCAACATCAGGTAATTCATCGCGGCCAGGGTATTGATCCCTTCACGCTTGCCGATCACCTGGTTGATGACCCCCATATGGTGGCTGAACTGGCCGGTCATGCCGCAGATCAGTCCGTCGGCGTAGCCCAGCTTGAGGAGCATGGAGCCGATCAGCGTCGGCTTGCGGCGCAGGGCTTCCTTGGCAATGGCTGGGGTCACGCCGTGGCGCACCATCAGCTTGTGGTAGGCCGTCCAGCATTCGCGATAGCGCTCGTCGGATTCGGGGTTGACGATATCGAAGTCGACACCCGGTTTGATCCGCAGGTTGGCTTTTTCCAGACGATGGGCGATGACGGCGGGACGACCGACCAGGATCGGCCGGGCGAACTTCTCTTCGATCACCACCTGAACGGCACGCAAGACACGGACATCTTCGCCTTCGGCGTAAATGATGCGTTTGCCCTGAACCTGGCGCGCCGCCTGGAAGATGGCGCGCATGCCGACGCCGGTGTGATAGACGAACTCCGACAGCTTGGCGCGATAGGCCGCCCAGTCGGTAATCGGCCGCGTCGCGACGCCCGAATCCATCGCCGCCTGGGCGACGGCCGGGGCGATCTTGACGATCAGGCGCGGATCGAAGGGTTTGGGAATCAGGTATTCCGGGCCGAAGGTGATGGCGTGGTCGGGGAAGGCCATGGCCACTTCGTCGGTGACTTCGGCCTCGGCCAGCTCGGCGATGGCCATGACACTGGCCATCTTCATCTCTTCGGTAATGCGGGTGGCGCCGACATCGAGCGCCCCGCGGAAGATGAAGGGGAAGCACAGCACGTTGTTGACCTGGTTCACATAGTCGGAACGGCCGGTCGCCATGATGACGTCCGGACGCACGGCCTTGGCCAGTTCCGGCATGATTTCCGGGGTCGGGTTGGCGAGGGCGAAGACAATCGGCTGTTCCGCCATGCTGGCGACCATTTCCGGCTTCAGCACGCCGGCCGCCGACAAGCCGAGGAAAACGTCGGCCCCGACCATCGCGTCGCCCAGGGTGCGGTTGCTGGTTTCCCGGGCGTAACGGGCCTTGGTCGCTTCCATGTTGGCTTCGCGACCGACGTAGATGACACCCTTAGAATCGCAAACGGTGATGTTTTCGCGCTTGACGCCCAACTGGCACCACAGGTTGAGACAGGAAATGGCAGCGGCACCGGCACCGGAACAGACCACCTTGATCTCTTCGGCCTTCTTGCCGACCACTTTCATGGCATTGAGCATGGCAGCCGCGGAAATAATGGCCGTGCCGTGCTGGTCATCGTGGAAGACGGGAATATTCATCCGTTCCTTGAGCTTCTCCTCGATGTAGAAGCACTCGGGCGCCTTGATGTCTTCCAAGTTGATACCGCCGAGCGTCGGCTCCATGGCGGCGATCATGTCGATCAACTTGTCCGGATCGTTTTCGGCCAGTTCGATGTCGAAAACGTCGATCCCGGCAAATTTCTTGAACAGGCAGGCCTTGCCTTCCATCACCGGCTTGGCGGCGAGCGGGCCGATGTTGCCGAGGCCGAGCACGGCGGTGCCGTTGGTGATGACGCCGACCAGGTTGGCCCGCGAGGTCATTTCGGCCGCCATCGAGGGATCTTCGACGATCAGGTCACACGCCGCGGCAACGCCGGGCGAGTAGGCCAGCGCCAGATCGCGCTGATTGGTCAGACCCTTGGTCGGGCGGACAGAAATTTTGCCGGGTGTGGGCCAGCGATGGTATTCGAGAGCGGCTTCGCGCAGATCCTTTTCCACGGATTCTCCTGAGAATTGTCTGTAAGGGAAAACCGCGTAGGTTACTCCAAAGCGTTATTGCCGGCAAAGTCGCTGTAATTATGGATTACGGCGACTCAGAAACGATGTGCCAGAGTCAGCCGAAAAGTTCTCCCTTCCGCCGGATGCACATGCCGATCGAAGAGCGCGCCGCTCTCGCTGCTTAACTGCGACGAGTACCAGTACTCGATGTCGTTGAGCGAGCGATCGAACAGGTTGTACACATCGAGCGCCAGTTGCGTCCGCTTGTCGAACTTGTAGCCAAGACGCAAGTTGGTCAGCGCCGAGGCCTGCGAGCGCACCGAGTTGTCCTCGAGCAGCGGCCGCGGCCCGAAGTAGCGCAGGCGCAGGGCGCCGTACCACGGCCCGAGATTGTCTACGGTCAGGCCAAGATTGGCAGTCGTCGTCACCGCCCCCGGGATGTAGTCGCCAACCAGCGGATCGTGATCGCGGAAGCGGGCATGCGACCAGGCCAGGTCGGCATCAAGCGCCAGCCAGTCGGACAGCACGTAGAGATTGGTCCATTCGACACCATAGCGGCGCGACGGGCGCGACGCCTCGGTGGTCCCGGCGTCGCCAACGAAAAGCAGCTCGGAGGCGGCGGTCAATTGCCAGAGCGCGACGGTCGACTGCCAGCCGGGCAGGATTTCCGAACGGAGACCAATTTCGTAGCCGCGCGTCCGCACCAGCGGTTGCACCTGGCTGACCGGCGTCACGCCGTCGGCCGGATCGACACGTATCGTCGTGCCGCGCGCGTCATTCGAATGAAAGCCGTGGCCATAGTTGAGATAGAACTCGCTCTTCCGCCACGGCCCGAAGATCAGTGACAGCTTCGGCGTCACCATCTGCTCGCTGGCCTTGCCGGAATTCGCCGCCCGACTGGCATCGACCGTAAAGTCATAGGCATCGGCACGCAGTCCCTGCCGCGAACGGAACCAGTCGGTCCACCGCGTTTCGTTCTCCGCCCACAGGGACAGGCTGCGCTGCGTGACTTTGTCTTCGCGGATCGTGAGCAGCGTTTCGCGATTGTTCGTCGCGTATAGCCCGACCGGGCTCAGGTGGTCGACGCGCGCTTGCAGGCCAAAACTGTTCTCCACGTCGAAGCCGCCCCAGCGCTCGAAGATCGCGTGCGAAGCCGAGAAACCGCCGGCCTGACGATGTTCGGACTGTTTGAACTGGTCGCCCGGCGGACAGCCATTGTTCAGGCAATACTGAAAGTTCGACCGCAGTTCGAGACTCGATTGCAGCCACCAGACATTCGCCTTGCTCTGCGCATTGCCCCAATTCTTCGCCCATTCACCGGACAGGCTGTAGCGCTGCGTCGCGCCGCCGGTGCTCGGATCGAGCGAACCGTAACGGTCGACAGCACCGCTGTCGATGGCGCGCTGGGCGATCTGGTCGGTCGAGGTCCACCGCCCCTGATAGGCCATGCCGGTCAGCGAAAAACCGTTACGCCGTGTCCCCTGGCTATAACTCAGCACGCCGTTCAGCTTGCGGTAGTGCTCGGCGACCTGCCACGGGCCGTCGTTGTGGAACAGCTCCAGGCCATAAAGCAGGTGGCCGCCGGCCAGTTCCGGCGAGCCGGCGAGCAGGCTGCGGGCATAGCCGTTCTGGCCGAGCGTTTGTTGCGCCAAGACCCCGTCGATGCGCCGGAAATAATCGACATGCGCCGCCCCGGCCGAGGAAAAGTCGCCCTCCTCGGCGTAATACGGCCCCTTGCGATAACTGATGCGATCGACCAGTTCCGGGATCAGGAAATTGAGATCGGTGTAGCCCTGGCCGTGGGCGTGGGTCGGCATATTGACCGGTACACCGCCGACGTAGGTGGCGAAGTCGGTGCCGTGATCGAGATTGAAACCGCGCAGGAAATACTGGTTGGCCTTGCCGTCGCCGGCATGCTGGGTGACGATCAGGCCGGGCACCATCTCCAGCGCCTCGCCGGGCCGCAGGATCGGCACGGCGGCCAGACGCTGGCTGGAAACCACGCCTTCGCTGCCCGCCGTCGCGATGCCTTCGAGATTTTCGGTCTGTGCTCGCACCTCGACGGTCGAGAGCTGTGGTGTTTCCTCGGCCACGGCCGCCCCCGCCAAGCCCAACATGGCGATTACCATTAGCGTCCGCTCAAATTTCCTCATACTCCCTCCTGCGTTATTGGTAGCCGCACCACCGAGTATTTCCGCCATCCCCAACCGGCTACGGCAAGCAGCAACAAAACTGCCCCCATCCAACCCGTCACGGCCGGCAGACTGCCCGGGACGGCCGGTTTGATTTCCGTCATTTCGAGACCGTTGACCGGTGGCGCTTCCGCCGCCGGCACGGGAGGCGCCGTGGTTGCGCTGGCAGCCGCTTGCGCCACCTTCGTCGCTGGCACCGCTTGTTGTCCAAGGCGGAATGCCTTTCCCTCACCCGGCACCGGCTGTTGCGCTGCGACATCGGCCAGTCGCCGGTCCTGGGTCTTGGCCTGGGCCGTCACTTGCGGACTCGAACAGGTGTCGACAGAGCAGGCGACACCAGCCTCGGCGATGCTTTCCTGATTCGCTTGCTGTAGCCTCGCCACGGTTTCCGGCGAAGCTTTCCAGTAGCCCTTGTTGACTGCTGTCAGCATGCGATCGACCATCACCTGGTAGGCGAGCATGTTCCCGGCCTCCCTGAATTTCTTGCGAATCCCGAGCTGGTGACGGTCGACGACATAGGTCTCGTACATTTCCTGCCACTTCGTATCGTCGATCTTGTCCGGGGTCGTCACCGTCCACCCCCACAGATGCTCGACGACCTTGTTGACGAAGCGGGCACCGGCATAGCCTTCCTGCAGCATGACCTCGATCCACTGCGGGTTGAGGTAGCGGGAACGCATTTCCCGTCCCATGTATTTCTCCAGGGTTTCAGTTTTTGCTTCGTGCGGGTTGGCCATATTGGTCACCAGCACTTCCGGTGTCGAGCCATTGACCTGGCGGATGGCCAGCGCCGTGCCCCCCAGGTACTGGAAGAAATCGTCGTTATCGAGCGTTGCGTAAATATTCGACGAACGACTGTGAATGGCGGCCTCCGCCCCCTTGAGCGCCAGCTTGAAGAGATCGACGCCCAGTTGCGGCGCCGTCTCCTGCGTTACCTTGCCGTCCTTGATGACCCGGCCACCCCAGAAACCCTGACCGTAAGCGTGGCTCATGCGCATGAAATAGACGTCGGCCACCTGCTTTTCGCTCTCCCAGGTATTGGAGAACGGGATCACCTTGTCGAGATTGGTCCCGTAGGCGCCGGAAGGCACCGAGAAGAGACGCACGGCAGCAAGTTTTTCGGCCTCTTCTTTGGCGACACCTTGCGCCATCAAGGCAGCCTTGGTTTCCTGCACGTGCTGGCGCAGGGGATTGTCGCCCTCCGACGCCTCACGTGCAGCGCTGGCGGCCTCGTCGAGAAGTTTCATCAAGTTAGCAAAGAGATCGCGGTAAAGACCGGAGGGAACCACCGTCACATCGACTCGCGGCCGCTCCAACTTGTCTCTGGCAATCGCCACCACCCCGGCGACCCGACCACGCGCATCCCACACTGGTTTGACACCCCACAGGGCCATGATTTGGGCTTCCATCACCCCTTCATGGCGCGAGGACTCCACCCCCCAAAGATTGAACACCAGGCGCTTCGGCCAGCGGCCATGGCGTTTCTTCCAGTTATCCACCAGATCCTCGGCCAGTTTTGCCCCCACTCCATAGGTCGCCGGCGTCGGCAGACGCGACGGATCAAAGCCGAACAGATTGCGACCGGTGGGCAACGAAGCCGGATTACGGATCGGATCGTTGCCGGGCCCAGCCGCCACATAGCGACCGGCCAGGCCGGCAGCCAGGGCATTGAGTTCGGCCCGCCCGCTCTGCTCCAGAGCCATTTCCAGCGCTGCCTGCCGATTAGCACGAACATCTGGCGCCAGACCGGCCTCCAACGAAAGGACAGCCTCCGCCGTTGAGCGACGGCGTTCGGCCGATGGCGCCAGACCAAAGGTATGCATTCCGAAGGGACTGCGCTTTTCCTCGATGTCCTTGATGTGATGCTCCATCTCCTCGATGGCTGCATCGTCAACCTCGGTGATGCCCAAATCTTTGAGCAAGCCCATCTTGGCGGCGCGAGCGGCGATGTCGGCGCGAATGGCCGCGGGCGCGAGATTTCCCTTCTCCCTGGCCACGGCGAAATCCGAAATGAGACCAACCAGTTCCTTCAACTCGGGGTTGAGGCCTGCTTTGTCAAGCGGCGGGGTCAGGTGGGAAATGATGGTTGCCATGCCCCGACGTTTGGCCTGGAGCGCCTCACCGATGTCGTCCACGATGTAGGGATAGAGTTGCGGCACAGCACCAACGAAGATTTCGCCGGGATCAGCGGCAGTAAAGCCGACTTCCTTGCCCGGGTGCCATTCGTGCGTCGCATGGGTCCCGACATGGACCATCGCATGCACACCGGCCTCGTGTTGCAGCCAGAGATAGAAGGCCAGGTATTGGTGATGCGGCGGCACGGTGACATCGTGGTACAGCTTCTTGACGTCCTGCTCCCAGCCGCGACTGGGTTGCGGTGCAAAGATGAGGTTACCCCAGCGCTGTGCCGGGAAAATAAAGTTCGGTACGCCACGCTCGTCCCGCCAGATGGATACTTTTGATTCCTCCGGCCGCCCCCAGGCGTTTCTCATGGCCTCCTGCAGTTCAGCCGGCAGTTTGTCGAAATACTTGCGGTATTCGCTCACCGGCCAGAGAACGACTTTGCCACTCTTCGCCAGGGCAGTGATCGCTCCGGCCTGCCAGTTGCCGAGATTAGCCCCATGGCCGCGAATCGCCTCGAACAAAGCCTCTTCGTCAGAGGGTGCCGCCTTGGCCCAATAGCCATCCTGGCGCAAGCGCTCGAGAATCTGCCACAACGAGCGGGGCAACACGTTCAGGTAGGAGGCGCCAATGTTTTCCTTGCCCGGCGGATAGTTGTAATAGATGACCGCCACTTTTTTGCCCGGATTCGCCGTTGACCGCAGATCGGCCCATCGCCGGGCGCGCTCGGCGATGCGTTCCACACGTTCAGGGATAGGCGTTTCGGCAATCACTTCCAGGCCGCCCTCCGAATCGCGAACCTTTTCCTTGCTGGCCACGACGGTCGGGGCAATCGTCCCGGCGAACTCTGCACCAGCCACCTGCCATGAGCGCTCCATGATGTCCAGACCGACCGGCGAAGACTCCCAGGCTGCGCGGCTCTGACTATTCAAGGTAATGGCGTTGAGCACTGGCGCTCCCAGCCTTTCCAGCACCGGTACCACCTTGTCAGGGCTGACGCCGATTTTCATGCCGAGCGCGATGACTCCGACAACCCGCGGACGTCCTTCATCATCGAAGAGATACTTTTCGACGACCAGTTCGTTGGGATAACCGAACACTGGCAGAGCGTTGAGGCCGCGCTTTTCCAGTTCCCTGGCAATTGCCCGCACCGTCGCCGTCTGACCCGACAAGGCATTACTGCGATAAAAGAGAACGGCCACCCAGGGCGCCCCGTCGCGCCCCCGATAAAGTTTGCGATAGTCCTCGAAGTGCTCGACGACCTTGCGGCTCTTCGCTTCAAACAGGCCTATTTCCGGCATTGCCAGCGGCCCCGGCGGTCGCTTGCCCAGCTTGAATTCTCGCGCCAGGCCAAGGCGCACCATGTTGGCTACATTGTCCGGGCCGCCGGCCAGCATGTAGTCGCGCAGGAGATTGTCCCGAGTCAGACCGAAATCGACGAAATCCGCATCCCAGGTTCGCCCGACCGCATAGGCCCGACCGCCCCGGGCGGCAATGCTGCGCAACTCGGCGGCCAGCCCGGTCGCCAGATTGCGCCCGGTCGTCTGCACAAACACCAGGCGCGAGGCCTGCAAAGCGCCACGGTCGGCCGAGGCCAGGTCAACGCTGGGGTAAATGGCGAAACGCACATCGCGCAAGGCCGAGTCGGCACGCAACTGCTTGACTGCCGCCAGCGCCGTCTGCGAATCCAGATCGCCGAGCACCAGGCTGACGGTCAATGGCGCCGCCTGGAGCCACCCGGCCCAGAGCCAGAAAATGAGGGCCTGCAGCTTATTCCGGCACATACACCACGCGTCCATCGCCCAACCGGTAGGCGGTGCCGAGTTTCTCACCCTGCCCGGAAAGGTGCTTGTCAGTGACCTTGTGGGCCTTGATCTCGTTGCCCTTCTTGGTAATGACCTCGATCTGGCCATTGGAGCCCTTCTTGGTGATGGTCACTTCGGCACTCGGATTGACCAGGTCAATCATGTTGTAGGCCATGAACAGGGCAATCATCATCGAAACAATGAAAACGATCGAGGCGTCAAACAGGTTGGCGACCCCGGAAATCGGGTCTTCCAGCGCCTCCTGACCGTTATCGGCACGCCTACGCCGTTTCAGATAGCGCATGGCTGCCTTCCGGTTGATCAAGGCCATGCTCCCGGGCCGCAACTTCTGTCAGATACTCCATTTCTCGAATGTCGTCCTTCAGCCATTTTTCGCGAACCAGCGCAATCAGGTAGGCGACGACGCCGCTACCCAGGCCGGCGACCGTCGCGGTAAAGGCAGTCACCATGCTGCCAGCCATCTTGGGAATATTGCCCTCGGCCAGCGCAGCCAGCGAGATGCCCATGGGAATCAGCGTTCCCATCAGGCCAAGCGCCGGCCCGACCTTGATCACGAAACGGATGCGGTCGAGGTTTTTCGCCAGGCTCAACTCAGCGCCTTGCAGCAGGCGCTCCAGGCGAGCATCGAGATGCGGCGTACCGAGCGCCAGTTCGATCGCCATTTGCGCCCGATAGGCAGTCACCGCCCTCGCCAGTTTTCGTCGCTCCCAGGCTTCATGCACCAATGCGCCCAGCATCAGCGCCACATAGACGATAAGCAGGGAGACGCCGAGGATCACCGGCAGGTAGAACGCGTTGGAGACATCGAAAAGAAAGCGTTCAAGCCATGATACGAATTCCATCAGAAGGCTCCGGACAGTTCAAAAAACCAGGCTCGACCTGGAGCACGGTAGGAGGCGTAGTACTCGTGGTCGAATAGGTTGTCGATCGACAAGGCCAACTTGAAGTTGCTGTTGATCCGGTACACCCCTCTGACATCAACCAAGGTATAAGCATCGTAGGCTCCTGGCACACCGGTCACCGTATCCGAGTTATCTTCCGCCGAATAACGCTGGGCAACGTAACGAGCCGTCGAGGAAACCGACCATGTGCCATGCTGCCACTCGGCCCCCAGGGCCGCAGTTGTTTGCGGAACCTGGGGAAACTTCTTCCCCTCTGCCCCAGGATTCAGCCTATTCTCGAGAATCTTCGTATCGTTGTAAGCCAGACTACCGAAGGCGCTCCAGTTACTGGAAAGCACCTGGCGAAGCGAGAGTTCGACGCCCTGGCTACGCGCCCGGCCGGCGTTGTCCCAGACCCGGCAGTTGTCCTTGGCGACATTCAAGGCCTGACCACAGACGCTGAGCGCCTCGGTATTGTCCTTGACCGTCTTGCGGTAAATCATGTCCTTGAACTGGTTGTGATAAACAGTCAGTTTCAGGTCGGCACCCGGCCAGGGCTTCAAATCGGAGCCGATATCCGCTCCGAGCAGGCTTTCCGGTTCAAGTCTGGGATTCCCCGCAAAGACCGTTCCTGCCGTGGAACGCCAGGTCCGGTACAAATCGTAGATATTCGGGGCTCGGAATGCCTTGCCCAGACTGGCGCGCAACAAGACTTGCGGGGACAGACTCCAGGTTGCGCCCAAACGCGGCGAAACGGCCTCGACCGTTTTGCCGGCATAAGTACGCGAGAAGGCGCCACTACCATATTTGGCGGAATAGCCGTCGGTCGCTTCCCAGAGGTCATAGCGCAAGCCGGCATAGGCGCGTACCGACGTGGCTAGCGCCAGTTCAGCCTGGGCAAACAAGCCGGTCGTCGCTGCCTTGCCGCCGGATTCGGAAGCCTTCGAAGTACGCGACAACTCGTTGCGCCAGTCGCCCAGATCGTACTCGCTGGTATTGGCCTTTTCCTCGCGTCGGCTGGCACCCCAGAGCAACAGATGCTGACCGAAAAGAGGTGTGGTTACCGTTGCTTCCAGTTGACTGCTACGTAAAGGTGTTGAGGAGAAGCCATTGGCCGCCGCACCGCCACTGGCCGTTGCCGTACTCAACGTCGAGGTCACCGTCGTATACCAGTTGGTACCGATATCAATGACACCGCCCAGGACTTTCACCTTCGACTCACCGATTCGCGTCTCCAGCCCGAGACTGGAAATATCGCGGACCATCTCGCCTTGTCCGGGCAAAAAGGCTGCCTCCCGAACTGTCGAGCCATTGGTATACGTCCATACCTGATCGCCAGCTACATTACGTAAATAGCTCTGATAGTTTTCGTATTCGTAGCGATAAGCCGTTCGCTTGTACGAGGCACTGAGCGCACTGTCCGCGTCGATCCGGAAAGCGGCGCGGATGGCAATCTGCGAATCGCGCCAAGCATTTTCACCCTTGTCACCGATGATGTAAGTCGTTGCCCCGGCTGTCGTCGCCGTCCGGGTCGCACCACTCACGGAGGCTGGCGGGGCCGTCGTGCTACGCACTTCGTCGGTCACATAGCCGTCGGTCTGCGATTCCGCCACCGAGACCTGTAGCGACAGGCCGTTCTGCCAGGCATTGCCGGCCGAAAGGTACGTCCGCAACAAATTGGCCGGCGCCCTGCCGGTACCCAAGCCATTGCCGTAACCCAGCTTGAAGCGATACTCCTCGGCCTTCGGCATGCGGCTAACGAAATTGATGACGCCGCCCATGGCACTGGAACCATACAGACTGGAGCCGGGACCAAGCACCACTTCTACGCGCTCCAGATCTTCGGGCGCAAAGCCACCAACGTCCGCACCGCCGGTATACGCATCATTGATCGACAGGCCATCAACCATGATCAGGCTGCGCTTGGCATCGGGTACGCCACGCAAGGTAATGGCGTTAAGGGTGTCCATAAAGCCCTTGCCACGCCGCTGGAAAACCCCGGGAACCAGGCTGACAGCCTCGTCTACACTCTTGATATTGCGCTTTTCCATCTGCTCGGCGGTTACCACATAACTGGCGACTGGCGTTTCGTCGACTGCCTTGTTGCTGCGCGTTGCGGTAACCAGCATTTCCGGCAACTCGGTAGTTTCTTCTCCCTGAACGCCAAGCGCCGTCAGTGAAATAAAAATCAGAACCAAGGAACGAGCCCTATATACGTATGAATTATTTTTAATTTATCTTACCCCTTACCGATAAAAAAGCCGGCAAGCCGGCTTTCCCCTTTTCGTGCTTTTTATGCCACAGCTATCCGCCGGGTCATACGTACAGCCAACAAATAGCTGCCGGCCACGATAAGTACTAGCGAGAAACCGAATATCATCTCCTTACCCTCGCTCCAGGCATTGATACTCGGCGACAACAGCTTGGCGGCGCCGAAGGCGGCGACCAGCAGGCTGACGGCCGAGACGACCAGGGCCATGACACGCGAGGCGACCAGCGCGACCTGATCGGCCCGGGCGATCAGGCGGGCGATCCACAAGCCGTTGATGCCATCGGTCAGCAGCATGCCGAGCATGAAGAGCAGCGCCAGGACCAGGGCATGCTCCCAGCCGCCGAACTGGGTGGCGGTGAGGGCGAAAAAGGCGGCCTGCGAAAGGGTATCGAAGGACAGGGCGAACAAGGCGCCGACCAGGGCGACCAGCGCCGGCTGGGAAACGTGGCGGAGATTGCCGAGCCAGCGGCCCTTCAGCCCCACCGGCTGCACCACTTCATCGGGTTCGGCACGGAGGACGGCGGACAGATTGAGACTGCCGAGGGCGACCAGGAAGGCGATGGAAATCACCGCACCGAGCAGGGCGAACCATTCCGGCACCTGCCACTGCCCGGCAAGCGCCGAGACGCCGAGGGCAATGGCCATCACCACGGCACCGTGGCCAAGCGAAAACAAGGTACCGCAATAACGCGACATGCCCGGCCGGGCCCGCGCGTTATACCGGGTCAACCCATCGATGGTCGCCAGATGATCGGCATCGAAACCATGCTTCATGCCGAGCACGAAGGTCAGGATCAGTAATGACAGCCAGTCGGAGGACAGCGCTTCCATGGTCAGCCCGTATGAATGTTTTCGTAATCTTCATACAAATGATCGACCAGTGCAACAACTGATTGCTCGTCGTACCCCGCGCCACATCCGGCAATTCGCGACCGGCAAAATTTTCAGCGGCCGGCCACCGGCAGGGCGAGGACGAATTCCGCACCGCCGCCCGCCACGTTGCCGGCACTTAACCGTCCGCCATGCCGCTCGACGATGCCGTAGCTGATCGACAGGCCGAGACCGGTGCCCTGGCCGACCGGCTTGGTGGTGAAGAAAGGTTCGAATAGCCGATCGAGATGTTCGGCCGCAATCCCCGGACCGTTGTCGACAAAACGCAACACGACCATGCCGTCGACCACGCCACCGCTAATTTTCAAGCTCGCTTGCGGCTGGCTGGCCGTCGCGTCGCAGGCGTTCTGGACGAGGTTCATGACCACCTGCTGCAATTGCCCGGAGGAACCGGAACAGATCAAAGCGGGTGGCAGATCGAGGGTCACGGCAAATTTCGCCGTCGCACTCTGCACCACCCAGCGCACCGAGCGCTCGACGACATCGTTGAGACTGACCTGTTCCGGCGTCATCTTGTCTACCGCCGAGAAGCGCTTCAGGGCGTCGACGATATCGCGGGTCCGTTCGGCACCTTCGATCATGCCGTCGATCAATTGCGGCATGTCGGCCAGGATGCGATCGATGCGCAAGTCCTGGCGCAGGGCGGGCAACGCCTCCGTCTCCGCCGCCGGACTGGCATGGACGGCCGTGAGATAGGTCGTCAGGCGCCGGCCGTAGCGTTGCAGGGAAAGGACGTTGCCGAGGACGAAACTGATCGGGTTGTTGAGTTCGTGCGCCACACCGGCCACCAGCCGGCCGAGCGAGACCATTTTCTCGGCATGCAGCAACTGGCCCTGCGTCCGCTTCAGATCGTCGTGCGCCTGCCGCAATGCCGAATAGGCCCTACGCAACTCGCCGACCGGGCGCCCGGTGACCACCATGCCCATCAATTTGCCGGTCTGCGACAGGCGCGGCGTGCAGTTCATCGACACCGGCACCGTCGACCCGTCGCCGGCGCGCAGGAAAAACTCGCAGTCATGAACGCCTTCGCGGCCGAATCGGGCGAAGACGTCGCGCGCCCGGGCGCGCTCCAGATCATCGGCGAAGAGGTCGAAAACCGGCTTGTGCTCGAGTTCTTCGGCCGACTTGCCGGAGAAGTGACGGAGCGAGGAATTGACTTCGTCGATATTGCCGTTGCGGTCGCAGACGATCAGGATGTCCGACATCGAGGCCAGCACGCTCTCGATGAACTGGTGCGAATCCTCGAGTGCCGCATTCTTTTCCTCAAGGGCCACTTCGTATTGGAGGAGGTCGTTGTAGACCTCGTCCATTTTCTGGATCACCTCGATCCAGGCCTGCTCGCCGTCCGGGGGGAACGCCGATTCAGCGGGCGGGACGGTAATGGACATGGGCGTCACCGTGTTCGTCGTGGGCATGGTGATGCTCGGGCTCCAGGGCGATCACGTTGAGATGACCATGGCGGACGCCGCTTTCCGCCATCAGGGCATCGGCGAATTGTCGGACATCGGCGGTCGCCCCCTTCAAAATGACGGATTCCAGACAATTGTCGTGGTCCAGGTGGCTGTGCATCGCCGCCACCGTCAGGTCATGATGCGCATGCTGCAAGCCGGTCAGACGTTCGGCCATTTCCCGTTCGTGATGGTTATAGACATAGGACAGGTTGGCGACGCAATGGCCGGCCGGTGCCGCCCGCTGGCCATCGCTCTCGATGGCGCCACGGATCAGGTCGCGCACGGCTTCCGAACGATTGCTATAACCGCGCACGGCGATCAACTGGTCGAACTGGCGGGCCAGCGATTCGTCCAGCGAAATGGTAAAGCGCTCCATGGATCATTCTCCTGACGAAAACAGCGGCCACAATGCCGGCATTTTTCCGCACATGCAACCCGCCCCCGGCAAAAATCGGGAACGGGATATGCTTGAAACTCACTGCGGAAAGCGATTCCCGCTTTCGCATCCCTGCTTTCACCAGAAGCGGGCAGCACCAGGAGGAAGTCATCATGGCCCATACCGACATCCGACTCGCCGTCGCCGAAGAACGCACCATCTACGACGTGGCCGCCATCGAGCGCGCCATGGAAGAGGCCGCCGGCAACCGCAACGAGGCTCTGGCCACGCTCTACGACAAGATGAAGCAACGCGGCGGCGGCCGCTTCCTGGTCCGCCCGAGCGGCGCCGACATGATCGACGAGCTCTACGACAGTTGCCCCAATTTTGCTGAAGTCATCGACGACCTCAAGAAGTACATCGCCCTCTCGGTGGCCGGCAACGAGCCGATGAGCTTCACACCCATCCTGCTGCTCGGCGAACCGGGCATCGGCAAGACCCATTTCGCCCGCGAACTGGCCACCCTTCTGGGGACCGGCCACGAATTCATCTCCATGAGTTCGCTGACCGCCGGCTGGGTGCTGTCCGGCGCCTCGGCACAATGGAACAACGCCAAGCCGGGCAAGGTAGCGCACACTTTGGTGCATGGCGACTACGCCAACCCCATTGTGGTGCTCGACGAAGTAGACAAGGCCGGCGGCGATTCCCGCTACGACCCGATGGGCGCCCTCTACGGCCTGCTCGAACGCGACACGGCGCGCGCCTTCAAGGACGAGTTCATCGATATCGACATCGATGCGTCGCACATCCTGTGGGTGACGACGGCCAACGACGAACGCTCGATTCCCGAACCGATCCTCAACCGCATGAACGTCTACGAAGTGCCGCGCCCCGACCACGATGCGGCGCTCAGCATCGGCGCCGCCCTCTACCGCGAAATCGTCAGTCAGCACGACTGGGGCTTCCCGCCGGAAGCCGAAACCAGCATCCTCGAACGCCTCGGCTCATTGCCGCCGCGCGACATGAAGAAGCGCCTGCTGGCCGCCTTCGGGAGCGCCAAACTGGAAGGCCGCAACTATCTGGTCGAGCCCGATTTCGAGCAAACCAGGATGGGACGCAGCCGGAAGATCGGCTTCTGAGGGCGAAGGACTGGCCAGCGACGGCCCGCCGCTCATTCCAGGCGACGAAAGACGGTCGTCGTGCCGTCGCGTTCCTCTAGGCGGAATTCGCCTGGCCCTAGCGAAACGACGGGATTGACCTCGTCGCTGATCTGCGTCCCCTGCTTGATGGTCCAGATGATTTTCTTGTCGGCGTAGCGCCAGACCCCGTATTGCAGGATGGCACCGGCTTCGGTCTTGATCTCCCACTCGCCGTTGGCGGCAAGATGGAGTGGCGTAACCAGCCGCGACGACTGCCACTTGCCGACGAAATCGCGCTCGCTGATCGCCGGCCCGGCGACCAGCCAATAACCCAGCCCGCCCGCCAGCAGCAGAAGGAAGAACTTGATCCGCCACCCAGCCAAGAACCCGTTACCCAAAGCGGGCGCGACGGCAACCTTGCCCTTACTCGCCATAGGCACCGGAGCGCCCCCGGAAACGGTTGATTTCGCGTTCGAGTCGCGCCCTTTCGGCGGCTTTTTCGGCCTGTTCTTTGGCTTCCTTGCGGCGGAACTCCTCCTCCCTGGCCCGCTCGGCTTCCCGCTCGGCCTGTTGGAGATTGGCCGAGACCTCGGCGCCGATGCGCCGGGACTCCTCCTCGAAGCGACGCTGTTTGCGCTCCTGCTCGTCGGCCGATTGGGCCAGCCGTCGCTCCTCGCGCTCGGCCTCTTCCTTGCGGCGCATGTCGGCGAGCAACAGCTCGGCTTCGGCCCGGTTGGCCGCCCGAATCCCGTAGGTCTGATAGAAATCCTGCAGAAAGACCTTGTCGGCGGCCGGCGAGACGGCATTGGCACCGATCACCGCGCTGGCCTGCCGGTAAGCCGTAAACATGCCGACGATCTGCATTGTCATGCCGATCACCATCAGGCTGGCAATGACCGTCAATAATCGCCGGATCGGACTCCACTTGGCGGCCTCCGCCGCCAGCCCGTGGTGCATTGCGAGGTCCGCCCCGCCAATGTCGCCGAGCGTGGCGTCGTATTCGGCGCGGCGCGACGGATTGGCGAGCACCTCCCAGGCATGCTTGACCAGTTGCAACCGGAGTTCGGCCTCGCCCGGCGGCAAGGCGCCGTCGCCGGCCGCTAGCTGACGCGAAAGGCGCAGATAGGCCGCACTGATTTCCGCCAGATCGGCGTACGGCGCTATCTCCAGCAAATCGTAATAATTCGTTGTCTGCTTCATGATGACGGATATTCCCGGCCAACCCCGCCGCCAAGCATACCAAAGTCATCCCGCCGCAACCAAGTCGCCGGTCTCGAAAGTGCCTTGTCCTCAAGCCATGCGCCGCACCTTGACCTGATTGCGCCCGTTCTGCTTGGCGTCATACAAGGCCTGGTCGGCAACGGCCAACAATTGGAGGGGATCGAGCTCGGCCACCGCGGGGGCCAGCGCCAGCCCGAGACTGATCGTCAGCTTGACCCGCTGACCGCACTCCTCGAGCGCCTCTTCGGCAACCGCGGCGCGCAGGCGCTCGGCGATCTGCTCGGCGACTTCGGCATCCTCGCCGTCGAGAACGATCAGGAATTCCTCGCCGCCATAGCGGCCGACCCGGTTGTAATCCCTGACCCCGCGGCTCAAACGGTCGGCCACGGCTTTCAAGGCGCGATCGCCGACCAGGTGGCCATGGCCATCATTGATTCTCTTGAAAAAATCGATGTCGATCATCACCAGGCAGAGCGGTAGACCTTCCCGGCGCGCCCGCGACAATCGGGTTTCGAGCAACCCCATGATCGCCCGCCGATTGTAGAGACCGGTCAATTCGTCGTGCATCGCCTGATCCTGCAGGATGCGCTTGGCTTCGAGCAATTCCTGATTGACCTCGTACAGTTGCTGATACAGGCGACTTTTTTCGACGAGCAGCGATAACTGCACGGCCAGCCGGAGGAAAACACCCTGATGGACGTTCTCGTAGGTATTCGGCGTAAAACTGGAAAAGAACAGCAGGCCGATCGGCTTGCCGTGGGCGATCAGCGGGCAGGTCAGGCTGGAACGCACGCCCTCGGCCAGCACCAGCCGGCTCGACTCCGAAGCGGGATGGGCCTCCAGGTAGCGTTCCAGGTCGTTGATGATGCGCGGCTTGCCGGTCTCGATCACGACCTGCAGGCTGCTGCCCTGCATCGATGCGGTATAGCCCGGCGGAATATTGACCATTTCGCCATCGGAGCGTCCCCAGTAATGCGTCAGGTGCCGCTTGTCGTCGCTGAGAAAAGCCGCCGCCAGGCGGTTGTAGGGGATGACCCGGCGAAAGGTCTGGAATACCTTTTCCAGCACATCGTCGAGGAACAGGCCGCTGGTTAGCTGCTCGGCAATATGCTGAAGTTTTCGGCTTTCCTCGAAATTCTGCTCAAGGGTTTCCGCCAGCCGGGTCAGTTCCAGACCGAGATAACCGACCGCATCAAGCGGCTCGGCCGGAATATCGACGGCAAAATTACCTTCCCGTAACTGCTGAACGGCTGACTGGAATACCGGAATTCTTTTATCGCTTTCCGCTTCACTGCCCATTTGTCCCCCCTTATTTTTGTGACCCGTCGTCATCCCCAGCAACGCTTTGTCGCCATTTGCATCGTTTCGTAGTCAAGCGGCTTTCTGCCACCCCTTCTCGTCTCTGACAAGATGGACCGCGAACCGTTGCATGCCGGATCGATTTATTCGTCCTCCGCCGCATTTTATTCCGCGAGCATGACTAGCGCACCACCCCGCCCCCGGGTTTGATCGCTGACCGGCCCTTTACGGCTCGATCCGGATCTGGGCACCGCCCGGCGGACAGTTCAGGGACCCGACGAAGAGCTCGTCACCGGCCCGCAACAAGGCTTTCCCGGTCCGCAGGAAGAGGCTGTCGGCAGCTTGCCGTTCGAAACTGAAGCTGGCCCCGCCGGTACTCCCCCGGCAGGGCGCGGCGACCACCAGGGCGGCTGGCAGGACGCCGTCCATGGCGCCGACGTTGCGCAGGAATAGCTGTGACGTTGGCGAGGTTGCCGGCTGCCGAATTTCGCCGAGCAGGCGGACCGGGGTTTCGCGATGGGTAATGACGGCACGCCAGGTCGCCGGCGTCCACGCCCGGCGATCGCCGGCCACCGGCAGCCGGAACCAGACGATGCCGGCCAGGCCTGCCGGCGGCCGGGCCTCAAGCTGGCGCAGGAAGCCGCCGACGCTGGCCGGCGCCGCGAACCACTCGACGCCGGCGGGGGCCGCGCGGGCGGCCGGACCTTCGCTCTCGATCGCCGTGATGCGGCCCTTTTCGTCGCGTCTGACCAGCGAGCCGTAATTGGGCAAGGCAACCCGGAACGGCCGCTTGGTCCGTCGCGCCAACGCCGCCGTCCAGGCCCGGGCCGAGGCCGGGTCGAACAGTACGCCGCGCGGATTGGCGACGGCATGCAACTGCAGGACGCTCTCGTCGACCGTGGCGAGCAGCGCGTCAAGCGCCGGAACGCCGAGCCAGTCGGGAAGCAGGGTGATCGACAGGAGGCGCTCGGCGGCCAGAGCGCGGCGCAGGCTGGCGAGCCAGTCGGCATAGTTGGCCAGTTGCCGGGTGGCGCAGTCGTGATCGATTTCCAGGCCGAGCTGGGGCACCCCGGCGGCCTGCCAGTGTTGCTGCAGGGCGGCGATTTCGGCGATCAGTCCGGGGCCGTCGAGCCCGGCCAGCGGCGCTGCGATGCGCACCACCGGAATGGCCGGCCGGCCGCTCGCCGCGAGCCCCGCCAGGTCGACGGCGAGGCGGTGGAAACGACCCTTGGCATCGACTTCGCCGGCCAGGACGCGCCAGGCCCGAAGCAGATCGGCCGAATCGCGCAGCGCGGCAACGACCGGCTCCGCCCAGCGGCGCTGCCAGACGTAGGCATCGTGCTCGAGACGCGGCGGCGGGCTTTCCCGACAGGCCGCCAGCAGCACCAGTCCGACCAGGAGCAGGCGCGGCAAATACAGCCCCCTCAAGGGAAGACGAAGGATTTGACGAGGGTCAGTTCACCGGGGCGGCGCAGAGGAATGCGGAAGACCTGCAATTTTTCGTCGGGTGTGCCTTCGCGGCTGATGATCGCGACCTGGGCAACGCTGATCTCCGCCGGACTGTCCTCGCTGTTGCCGCCCAAGCCCCCGAAATAATTGACGTACACCTGCCAGATGCCCTTGGGCGGCGCCGGAATGGCATAGATTTCCGGACCGTAACCGCCGGTCACGTCGACATCGAGAGCACCGCCGTTTTTCGCCAAGCGGTCGCCAAAATAGACATGCTGGCCATCCGGGGAAATGACGTGGAGATCGAGATCGGTCATATCGGTATCCCAACTGAGGACGACGCGCAAGCCGACCCGCTGGCGCGCCGGGTTGGCATCGTAGAAATTCACCCGGCGGACCTGCTGGCGATCGGCCGAACGCACTTCGACACTGTTGGCCCCGGGCGGGAAGGCGTACGGCCGGGCGAAGCTGCCATCGGCGCCGACGCTGAGCGGCAGCGGCACGCCGTTGACCACCAGGAGATGCGGCTGGCGCGACTTCTCGCCGGCCGCCCGGGCAATCCGGCCGCGGATCGCCGCCCCCAACTCCCGGCCATCTTCGCCCCGCCGGCTGGCCCCGGCATTGACCCGGCTGGCCGGATAATTGACCTCCTGCAGATGCTGGCCCGGCTCGCCGCCGGAATGTTTCCAGCCGCCGCGCGGCGCCTCGAGAGTGGCCTGGGCCTGGGCGGCCGTCGCGGCCAGCAGGGCGATCAAGGAGAGCAGCAGTCGGCTCATTTCTTTTCTCCGTAGCGCAGGGCGCGGACAAAGGTCAGATCGCCGACCCGGCGGAGCGGGACGACTAGGGTTTCCTGACGTTCGTCCGGCGTATTTTCGTTCGACACGATGCTAAGACGGACCGTGATCAGCGGCTTTTCGTGGGCATCGGCCGCGAAGTTATAACCGGCGGCATTGAAATTGCCCCAGTAATTGACATAGAGCAGGTAGGTGCCGCTGACCGGCGAGGCGGTCGAGAAAATCTCCGGACCGCCGCCATCGACACTATCGACGTCCAGGCCGCCGCCCCGTTTCAACAAGGGCTGCGCCCAGAAGGCGTGTTCGCCGTCCGGGGTCAGGACATGGAGGTCGACTTCCGCCTTGGGATCGTCCCAGCCGAGAACGAAACGCAATTTGCTGCGTGTCTTGTCGGCCTGGTTTTCGTAGAACTGCAGCCGGCGGCGCGCCCCGCCGGCCGCCACCACCTCGACACTGTTGCTGCCCGGCCCGAAGGCCCAGGGTTTGACGAAATGGCCTTGCTCGTCGGTATACAAGGGCATGTCGATACCATTGACGATGAGGCGGCCGGGCTGACGATTCGTCCCGGCCTGGCGCAACTGCCCGGCGATCAGCGCACGGTTCTTCTGCCCGCCCCGATCGACCGGCGGTTTCGGGTAGGCGGCAGCGATCGCCGCTTCCTTGTCCCCGGCCGCGCCGCTGTTGCGCCAGCCCCCGCGCGGCCCGTCGAGGACGATGGCGCTGTCGGCGACGGCCTGACCGACCAGCAGGAAGAGCAGCAAATAGAGCGGACAGTGCGGGATCATGGGGTGCCGAGCAGGGAGCGGGCGGTCTGTTCGACGAAGTCCTCGTCGCGACCCCGCGGGTGATTAGCCAGGGCAAAGTGCAGGTATTCGTGGGCCAGCGTCAGGCGCTCGTTGACGCTGCCGCTCCCGGTGGCGTAGATGCGGCCGCGACCGATGTCGGCATAGGGATTGCCGTGTTCCAGACGACAGACCCGGGGCAGCGGGGTCGGCCGTTCGAAGCCGGGAAGCATCGCCAACTGCCGCCGCCAGGCGCCCTGCCGGGCAGCCAGCCAATTTTCGGCGGGCGCCAGCGGATGGCACTCGCCGGCGTCGGCTTCGCCGGCCACGGCAAAGCCGGCATCGCCATAGGCCTGGCGGAGGATTTCGTCCCAGCGGCTGCCCGCCGCGGCCTCCGCGACGGCCGCCTGCCAGGACAACTGGTTGGCGGCGCGGCGCGTCGAATGGTAGCGCCCATCGACGCCGCTCAGGACCAGACCGTCGCTCCACTCGGCGACCCGCAAAACCGGCGCGGCCGGCGGCGCCGGCGAAACCCGCTGCGTTCGGCTGTCGTCGTCGATTTCGTAGCAACCGGCGGCCAGCCCGGCGTGGCGGACCAGGTAGGTACGGGCGGCGACGGCCAGGGCGCGGGCCGCTGCCAGCGGCTCGGCGGCGGCCTCGCGCTGGACGACGCGGGCGACGTAGTCGTTAAGCGCAAAACGTCCGTCAAGGTAGGAACGTTGGCCCACCCGCCGGTGGCTGAGCTCGCCTTGGGCGGTAAAGCTGAGCCGCTGGCCATTCGCGAAGCGGGCTTCGACGGCGCCGCGCAGCGGGCCTTCCGGGGCCGGCTGGCCGCCGAGCAGGACGGCGGCCAAAGGATAGCGGGCAAAGAAATGAACCCGTACGCAAGCCGCGGCAGGCGGCGGGCTGACCGGCAGTTGCCCAGCCAACCAGGGGGCGGCCTGCGCGATGACCTGGGCGCTGCTGCCGCTGCCGCGCAACCAGAGCGGCGTGCCGTCGCTCAGCCAGCCGGCGAAGCCGCCCGTCCGCCGGCCATGGGCGTCGGGCCAGCTCCAGGTTTTGACGCGCAGGGCGTTGCCGAGGTGGGTCAACAGGGGCCGGCCCCGGGCTTCCAGGCTGACCCGTTGCAGGGCGGCCAGGGTCGGCTGGCGGTGCGCCTCGTCGATGGCGGCCAGGGCGGCCAGCAACGAGCTGACGGAGACTTCGCTGGCCGGCTGCAACTGCTGGAGATCGAACAGCCAGGCCGGCCCCTGCGGTGCCTGACGGCGCCAGTAGGCGCGCCAGTCGGCGGCCGACAGGCCGAGACGGGTGGGGGAAAAATAAAGGCCGCAGGATTGGGCGAGCGCCGCATCGCGCCCGATCGTTTCGCCGGGCGCGCAGCAGTAGGCCTCCTCGGCGGGGGCGCGGCCAGAACAGCGGTAATCGGCCTCCCGCCGGCCGCTGTCGCTGAGATAGACGTGGACGAACAGCTTCCACAAGCTGCCCAGCGGTGTCTTGTCCGGAACCGCAATGGGCTCGGCACCGGCGGCACCGAGGCGGAGCGCGGTCGGCGCCGCCGGGTCGCCAAAAACCAGTTCGACGGCAGGCGCCGCCTGCCCCGCCCCGGCCGCCAGCAGCAACCCGGCCGCCAGGCAGCAGAGGCGCCACCGGACAGACGACGGATGACGAAGCGCTGGCCGACTTGCTCTCAGCATCCTAATCAACGCAATTGAACCGCAGTGACGCAGTGAGGCAGAGGAAAAGCCAGGGCTTGCCTGAAGGGTTCAGCACACCTTCCGGGTGAGCCGAAAAAACGACACAAGCAATTGTTTTCACGTTCTTCTCGGCTCCTTGGCGACTCTGCGGTAAGGTTTTTCGGATCATTTGACCTTCAGCCGCCTTTCCGTCACCGCCTCGAACGCCTTCTCCTCGGGCTGGTACATGCGGTGGAAACGGGCCGCCGGTACGCTGAAGCTGCCGCGGCTGCCGAACCGCAGCAAGTGGCGGAAGGTGTGGTGTTCCGCCAGGTCATCGACCGGCACGGCGTAGGACAACTCGCCCGGCTGGTGGCGAGCCCGTTCCATCGGCACCACCTCTTCGCCATCCAGGCCGCGCACGCGTATACCCCAGGTGCCGCGCTCGACATCGGCGCCCGGCGGCAGTGGCACTTCCAGCAAGCCGTAACGGGGCGGCTCGCCAGCCGTGGCGTGGAGCGTCACCTCTTCCAGGTAGAGCTCGTTGGAACGGATGTCGCCATCGCCCACCGCCTCGACCTTGAATTCGGTCGCCTCGCCGACCAGGGCCGCGCTGGCCGGGCGGGCCTCGGCGGCCGGCGGGGGCGCGGCAACGGCGACCAGACGATAGAGTTGGCGTTCAATCTTGAGCGGCAGCTTACCCTTTTCGGGCGCCGCCGAACGGTAGCGGACAAAGGCCGTCAGCGGGCCGGCAACGGGCGCCGCCAGGCTGATCGAGGTCGGCAGAGCCTTGTCGCCCCAACGCCAGGTCGGCGCCCCGAGCGGGCCGCCATGCGGCTGCCAGTTGCCCTTCAGAGTAACCGTGCTGCCCTCGCCGGGCAGGTTGCCACCCAGGGCCTTGCTCCACCAGGCCAGGGCCAGGGCGCGGTCGAAGGTGGCGGCCCCCGGTCCCAGGCTGGCCAGCCAGCGGCCGGCGTCCTCTTTCAGGCTCTCGCGATTGCCCTTGCCTTCCATGGCGAGAAGCGCCTGGCCGACGGCTTCGGGCTGACTGCGCAGGACTTCGCGGGCACCGTCGACACGTTGCGTCTGCTCGGGGCTCAGGACGATCTTCTGCTGGCGGGCCAGTTCGCCGATCAGAACGACGCTCAGGGCATCGGCCGAACCTGCCGTTGAACCCAACCACAGGCTGCCCCGGCCGGCGCTCGCCGGCTTTGCGACGGCCGGCGTCGCGCCATCCTGGAGCAGGCCTTCGACCAGGGTCCGCACTGGCAGCTCCATTTCCGCCATGAACCACACCGCCAAGGCCCGCAGCGCCAGGGTGTCCTTGGCCGAATGCTTGCTGTAGGCAGCCAGGCTCTGCCGCCAGTGTTCGGCCGGCAATTTGAGGCCGAGGGCGCGCGAGGCATGCCAGTCGGCATAGTAGGCATAGGCGGTGAGCCAGGCACTCTCCGTGGTGCTCGCTCCCCACCAGCCGAAAACCGCCTCCGGACCGGCCATCTGGACCAGCCGCAAGCGGTGGGTGGCGATCGCCTGGGAGATTTCGCGCAGGCGCGGCGCATCGGCCGGCAGGCTGCGATAGACCAGGCTGAGCGGCAGCAGGCGACTGGCGGTCTGCTCGACGCAGCCCCACGGGAATTCGAGCAAATCGTCGGCGATGCGGGCAAACTGACCGGCGCTGCCGCGCCCCAGGCTGACCCGCAGATCGCGGGCATCGGCCGGCAGGGCCAGGCGATTGTCGCCCTCCCGCAATTCCACCGTCTGAAAACGTTCCGAGAGCCAGCCGCCGGGCAGCACGCTGATGCTCTGCCGCAAGCTGTCGAGGTCCTTGCCGCCCTGCCCCAGGCGGATCGCGAGATCGCCGCTGACCGGCTTCTCCAGCGCCAGGGGGAGGTTATTGGCGCCGGGCTGCAGGGTCAGCTCGCGACGCACCGCCAGGCCGCCGCCATCGACCGTTAGCTGAACCTTGGCGGGACTGGCGGTCTGGTTGAAGGCGACAATGGTGGCGTTCGGCTGGTCGCCCTGGCGGAAGGTCGTCGGGCCGGTCCACTTGACATAGAAGTCCTGCTGCGACTCGACATGCCGCGTCTGCTGGCCGACCACCCCGGCCGCGGTGATCGCCCGGGCGGTGACGCGCCAGCGGGTCAGTGCATCCGGCATGCGGAAACTGACGCTGACCTTGCCGTCCTGGCCGGTGCTCAGGCTCGGCCACCAGCCGGCGGTATCGGTATCGTCGCGGCGCGGCCGTTCGAGGACCTTGACGCCGCGCTCCGACGGCGAGCGACGCAGCGGAGCGCCGCCCTGGCCCGGCAGGCGGGCCAGGTCATAGCCGATGAAGGAGAGGCTGACGGCGGTTCGCACATTGTTGCGCCGCGGGTGATAGAAGAAATTGCCGATGCTCGGCGCGATTTCCGGCTGCAGCACATAGATCATCTCGTCGACCACACCGAGTGTCACCTGGGCCGGCGTCGGCTTGCCGCCGACCCGGGTTTCCAGTTCCAGGGTGACCATCTCGCCCGGCGCGTAACGCTCGCGCCCGGGACGCACGGCGACCTCGACGCTCGGCACGGCAACGCGCAAGCCCTTGTTCTGGAAGACGTAGTCGCCCTTGTTCAGGTACAGCACGGAGAAGGTGACATTCGGCCCGTAGTCGTCCTTGACCGGGATATCGGCCCGCCATTGGGCCGGCGCCACCTGGCTGACGGCCAGCCAGTCGGCCTTGCCACTGAGCACGGCATGCGCCTCGACGCGGTCGCGTTCGAGGGTGAGCAGGGCATCGCTGACCGGCTGCGGGAAGGTAATCAGGGCATGGGCGGTGTCGCCGGCCTGATAGTTTTCCTTGTCAAAAACAATTTCGACGCTGCCCGGCACGGCCTGCATGCCGGCCCCGGCCACCCAGTGGCTGGTGGCGGCCAGCAGATTGCCCCGGGCGTCGCGCAGGCTGACCGTATACGAGCCGGCCTCGGGAAAACTGAGGCGGGTGCTGTTGCCTTCGGCCAGTGCCCCGTCGTGTTTCTGGCGGTCTTCCAGACGAAGGATTTCCCAGCGCGTCGGCCGGTTTTGGGCGCTGCCCGCCCCCTGCGGCGTATAGCGGAAATCGACGGCTTCGCCGGGGCGCGAAAAATAGGCGGGCGCCGCCAGTTGCCACAGCGTGGCACCGCGTTCGATGAGAATTTCCTTGTTGGCCCGGACCCGATAGGCGGCACCATCCTGGGCCAGCAGGCTGAGGAGGTAACGCGATGGGTCGTCGGCCGCCGGCAGGCTGAAGATGGCGACCCCGTCGTTGCCGGTCTTCAGTTCGGCGGCCTTGATGGCGACCGGCACCTGGCCACCGTATTGCAGTTCGCCCTCGACCATGGTCAAGGGCTGGGCGCGCGCCGTCAGGCGCAGCAAGGCCCCGACCACCGGCTTGCCGTCGGGATAGCTGAGGCGGATCCGGCCGCTGACGGCTTCCTTGGTCTTGAACTCGGTCTTGTCGAGCACCACGTCGACTTCAAAATGCGGCTTGACGTAGTCGGCAACGCGGAAGGCCGCGCCGTAGCTGTCTTCGCCCTTGCTGAAGACGAGTTCCCAGCCACCGGCCTGGGCGGCGGGCGGCAGACGGAAATCGGTTTCGCCGCCCTTGGCCGCGTCGTAGCGCAGCTTGCGACTGATGATCTCGGTCCCCGCCGGGTCGACCACGGTCAGCGTGATTTCGCCCGAGGGCACCGGCTCGGAGCGCCGGGCGCTCTTGAATTCGCGACCGAGGAATTTCACCTGGACCAGATCGCCCGGCCGATAGAGCGGCCGATCGGTAATGGCGTAGATCTTGGCGTTGTAGATTTCGCTGTCGTGGTAGAAATTTTCCGAAATGAAGACGCCGCCGGCCGGGTCTACGCCGAAAACATAGCTCGTTTCCGGGCTCTTGGCCGGCAGGCGGGCGACACCGTCACTCGCGGTCTGGCCGCTCTTCAGGACGCCGAGGCCGTCGCTCCAGTTGATCTCGGCCGCCGCCACCGGGGCCCCGTTCTGGCGCTTGGCCACCCAGACCAGCATCTCGCTGGCGGCGTTCTTGCTCACCGCGACACTGTCGGAAACAAAAACCAGGGTCAGCGCCCGATGCTTGCCGACATAGGCCTCGACCAGGTACAGGCCGGGCGCCCGCTTGCCCAGCGGAATGCGCACATTGCCTTCGTTGTTGGGCAGGAACTCGCTGCTGCTGCCTTCCAGTTTGACGTCGGTGGGCGGCACGATGGGCTTGGCGCGATGCACCGGATAGCGGAAACGGTCGGTCAGCGGCAAGCCGGGCAGCGGCGCATAGGCGGCCGGATGACGGAGCCGGGTCGGGGTAAAGATCTCGCTCGGCGTCTGCAGTTCTGGAGCGGCCGTGGTCGCCGCCTGGCGGGCGGCGCTTGAGAACAGGCGCTTCCAGGCAAAGCGGGCATTGGCCCAGATCTTGTCCCAGGACAGGCGGAGCATGTTGGCCATGCCTTCGGCCTGCGGCTTGGCCGGCACCTTGACGCGGTGCAGGTTGCTCTGGGTGCGCAGGAAGGCGACCGGATCGGGCACTCGGTAAATGGCGATATCGACGCCGCCATACTCTTCCAGTTCGGGCGAGTTGCGCTGGATCTCCAGGCGTACCGAGGCCGGCTCGTCGGACCCGTAGCTGGTCTCCGAAAGGAGGAAAAATTCCTCACCGGAAACCGGGCGGTAGTTCGAGCTGGCGGCGACCATTTCGTCGGCCCCGGTGGGGCTGGCGACGAGCAGGAACGCCAGGATCAGCGGGACAAAAACGCCAGACGGAAAAAGCCGGCAAAATTGGGGTTGTCGTCGCGTGGTCGCCACCGTGTGTCCTTCCATTGCAGCAGTTGAGCCGGCGTCACTGCACGCAGGCCGTTGTCTTGAGGGGTAGAGGGGGATGCCCGGCCTTGCCCGGCACCGCCCGCCGGCGCGGCAGGCGGCGCGGCAGGCGGCGGCTGGCCGGTGTGATAGGCGATCCAGCTGCCCATCCAGATCATCAGGTGTTGGTCATCGCCCTGATCGAAAAAGAGCAGGTCACCGGGTTTGGCCATGGCGCTTTCCCGGCCGAGCAGGCGACTGTTCTTCTGGATCAGGGCCTGGGCGGTGACGAAATTCTGCCGCTCACCGTCCAGCGTCGTCCAGCCGTTGAGCAGCGACCGCTGCACCGGCGCCAAGTCGAGCTCCGGCGGCAGGCGGCGGCCCGCCAAACCGTTTGCCCGCCGCCAGCGCGCATCGTGGCTACGCAGGGTTTCGGCCACCGCGAAGCGGGCCAGGCCGGCGCAGTCGCGATGGAACCAGCGGGGCGACGGACCGCGCTGGAGCTGGTCGGCAACGATGAAGGAGAGCCAGGCACGAAAACGGTCGGATTGCTCGCCGTCGAGCCAGCCAGCCGGCGCCGGGCGGTCGGCAGTCAGGGCGGCGGCCGGCCGCAACAAGCCGGACACGGCCAGGCCGCCAAGCAGCCCGAGCAGTTTCCGCCGAGCGCTCATCGGCCGCTGCCCTTCAGCGCCTTGAACTCGAGCGCCAGGAAACCATCGCCGTCGGCCGGGCCGGGCACCGCAACGGCGGCCGTCTGTTGCTTGCCCCAGGCCTCGAGACGCGGCCAGAGGCGGCTGCGCGCCACTTCCCGGAAAAAGGATTCCTCGTCGGCCGGCAACACTTCCTGGACTTCCGCCCGCAGCAGACGAGCCACCAAGGCCGGATCGACCACCAGCCAGCCCGCCCCCGCCAGGCCGGGCTCGTCGCCCAGGGCGGCAGCGCGCTTGGCGGCGACCGCGAGGGCGGCATCCACCAGGCGCCGATCGGGAGAAAAGAAAATCAACTCCCGGTGCCGGGCCAGGGCCACCGGGAAGGCACGTTCGCTGCCGCTTTCCTGGCGAAGTCCATGGCGGGAGGCGACGGTGGCGACATAGATCGGGTTCTTGTCATCCTGGCTGGCGACGGGCTCGGCCTTGGCCGACCATGCCTTTTCCGCCAGTTGGGCGAGCAAGGGCCCGGCCCCGGGCGGCAATTCCTTGCCCGAACGGGCGACGAAGAGCGGCGCGGCAAGGCGCGAATCGGCGTACCAGCAGACCGCGGCAATCGGGTCGAGGGCGGCCAGTGTCGGCTCGCTGGCCGCATCGTTGCCGAGCAGCGCGGCCAGCGGTGCCCTGGCAGCCGACCAGTCGACCGGCAGGGCACTACAGAAGGCGGCGCCGAGCGGCAGGGCCCGCCATATGGCTGCCGTGTCATGGCCACCCGGCAGGTACTTGGTATCGAGCCGCAAAGCGGCCCGCCAGCTACCGTTTTCATGGTCGAGGCGCAAACCGGCCAGGGCCGGCAGGAAATGCCCGTAATCGAGCGCGAAAGCGGCCTTGCCGATAACCAAGGAATGTTGTGCCGACTTTGCATAAGGCAGGCTGGCCTGCCAGGGGTGGCCGCCGTCCAGCAGATCGCCGAGCACCGCCTCGGCATCGCCGCTCAATTGGCCTTCTTCGTCAAGGGCCAGCCTGGGGTCGGAGAGAAATACCCAGTTCTCACCCCGCCCGGCGAAGGCGAGCGTGCGGCCAGCGCCGTAATCCAGGGTATAGAGGGTGACTTCGTCGCCCGCCAGGGAAAACTTGCCGGCTTGCTTCAGTTGCCGATCGTCGCCGGCAATCCTGGCCAGGGCTTCGGCCAACTTGCCCAGGGTGCCGCGCTCGAGCTTGGCGACGAAATGTTCCGGGCGCCCCTTGCCGGATCGCCACAAGCCGATTTCGGCCGGTGCGGCGAGCAGGCTGGCCAAAAAATGGTCGGCAAGGTCGAGGTCATGTTCATAGGCGAGGCGGCGCAGCGTTCCTTCGATCGACAAGCGGGCTTCATCTTCTTCATAGTGAAAGACCAGCTCCTCGTCGACCAAGCCGGCAAGAACCGGGGTCGCCGCGATGGCTTTCGGCAAATCCGCCAGATTGCGCGTCGCCAGCAACATCTCGGGATGGCGCAGATCGACCTGCAGGGGCGAAACCCCTTGGTAATGGGGCAGTCTATGCCAGTAGCGGTAAGCCCCAAAAGCCAGGCCCAGGGCAAGAAGGACGAGGAGAAGGTAGAACTTGCTGCGGCGCTGCCCAAGGGCAACGGGGATCGGCAGTTTCATGAGGCTGACCGGCTACGAAATTTGGAGGGCATATTGTATGCTTTATGTCATAAAACCCTACGCCTCTGCCGCAATTATTCTCCGGCCCTGGATGGCAACGGGAGAAAGGTCGATCGGGCCGTTCTCAAAAGCACGGGTTGCCCGCGAGCTTGGGCCGGATCGGCGGATCCGGTTCACGAAGGATTCCTTTCGCTTCCAAACGAGAAATACCGGTCAAATGCGACAGATTGACTGGCAAGATTCGGACGAAAATAGGCAGGCTGGCTTAAGCGACAGAAATCGACATAGAGGCTGCGTTTTGCCTGGATTATTAGCCGGACGCTCCACAGAGAAATACACAGAAGAGTTGGCTCAAGCGTCCCACCCACGCCAACCTTGCGGGAAATCCGCTCTCTATCGGCCAGACTTTACAAAGAGAAGTATGGCGAAGAGTTCGCCCAGGCATTGCTTGGACACAAGTCGGACAAGATGGCAGCGCTTTATCAGGACGAGCGCGATGGGTGGTTCAGGCCAAAAATCACAAAGTGATTTTCTTCACGTTTTCTTCCTGTTTTCTTCACCCCTATAAAAATCAACCAGTTAAGGCTAATGCACCGTACACACCATGCACGGATCAAATGATCGCACCACATGCTGCACCGTCGGCAGCGCACCTTCGCCGGCGGCTAAACCAACCAGGGCCAGTTCGAGTGGGCCGGGCTGGCCGGTGGCGTCGCGTGGCGAAAAGTTCCAGGTGGTGGGGGCGATGATCTGGTAGCGCTCGATGCGGCCGCGCTTGATGTTCAGCCAATGACCGAGGCTGCCGCGAGCCGCTTCGACGAGGCCGACGCCGCTGCCTTCATCGGGCAATTTGCCCTGGGCGCAGAAGGCTTCGCCGGGCCGGAGGGCCTGCACCCAGGCTTCCATGGCCGGCAAGACAAGAGCCAGTTCGAGCAGGCGGGCGACGACGCGGGCGACGACACTGCCGCCATCCCGGGCGACAAAATCGACCAGCAGCGGGTTGCCGGCGACAAGCTGGCGGGCCAGGGCGCCGACTTCGGCCGGCTGGCCGGCGTAGCGCGGTGCCTTGCACCAGGTATAGGCAGCGGCCTTGTCGGCGGCGACGATGGTTTCGCCATTCGCCGGATGGCGTGGCGGACTGTCGAGTAGCCAGGCGTGGGTGCTGTCTTCGGCAATCTGCGCGGCGTCGAAGGCGGCCGTAGCTCCCGACGCCCGGACACCGGCCGGGAACAGGGCGTAGGCGCCGTGCGAGAGGAAAACGTCGCCGGCCCGGCCGAGCTGGTCCAGACCGAGATCAAGTGCGGCCCTCAGGAAGGCCGGAAAATCGGCCACCCGGCCGTCCGCCCAGGCGAGCAGCGCGGCTTTGGAGTCGAGTTGGGCAACCGCCCCCAGATCGTCGCCGAACAGGCGTTTCTCCAGAAAACTGCGGAATTCGCGGAGCAGTGCCAGCAGACGGATGCGTTCGCCGGCCGTGATCGCCCGCGTGCTGCCGCCGGGCTGGATGGCCAGGCTGTGCGGCCAGCGCCCGGCGAGAAAGCCCATCAGCTTGAGAAAATTGGCCCGGGCCGTTAACACCTCGGCCGCCGCGTCGCCGGTGAGCGCCGTGAAACGCCGGGCGACGGAGCCGTACCAAGGGCGATCGGCGTAGGCCGGGCGGGCGAAATCGGGCATGAAGAAGAGGTAGAAATGCGTCAGGTGATCGGCCAGATTCTCGGTGGCCTGGATCAGTTGCCGGGCCAGCCGGCCGTTCGGCGGCAGCGTGATACCCATCGCGTCGGCCAGGGCCGCGGCAGCGGCCGCCGATTGCGCCACCGAGCAGATGCCGCAGATGCGCGGCACGATGGCCAGCGCGTCGAGCGCTGGCCGACCGACCAAGAGCTGCTCGAACCCGCGAAACAGCGGCGAATTGACCCGGGCTTGGCCAATCCGGCCGCCGTCGAGGTCGAGACTGATCTCGAGATCGCCTTCAACCCGGTTGAAGGGGCCAAGCACGATGCGACTCATTTGCTGCCCTTGCGGACGGCCGGGCGGACCACCGTATGATCGGCCCGGGCATTGTCGCGCACCCGTTTCGGCGTCGCCGACTTGGACAAGGCGGCAAGCGCCACGAACCAGGCCTTCGGCATGTCACTCGGCAAACCGATCGGAATGCCCGCCACCTTGGGCGTTTCCTGGAAGGCATGCCCGGGCGATTCGAACCCCGGCTCGGTACAGGCGATGCAGGCAAAGCCGCCGCGCAGGCAGGAACCGCTGCCGTTCCAGGCCCGCAGGTTGCAGTCGGCGTGGGCCTGGGTGCCCTTGCAGCCGAGGTTTTCCATCAGGCAGCCAAGGTCGGAGGGTTTCTCGGCGCTGGCCTTGAATTCGTAATATTCGTTGCGCGGGCAACCGTGGTGCACCAGTTCGCCGGCGTAGAACAACGGCCGCCCGAAGTCGTCGAGATCGCTGGCCGGCAGGCCTTCCAGGGCCAGTTTTTCCAGGGTATCGACGACCCAACCGGGATGCGTCGGACAACCGGCGATATTGACCACCGGCAAGCCGCCCTTCGAGCGGAAATCGGCGCCGAGCAGGCCGCCCGGGGTCTGCTCGTCGTACTGCAACCCACAGGCTTCCAGCGGATTGCCCGGCGTACTCGCCGAAAAGCCGCCGTAAGCCGTGCACGAGCCGATCGCGAAAACGTAGCTAGCCTGGCCCGCCAGACGTTCCACCCACTCGGTCAGGGGCCGGCCGTTGCCGGCCATCAGGTGGAATTTGCCGCTGCCGTTCGGGCCGCGCAGCATGGCCCCTTCGACGCACAACACGTCGAAGGGCGTTTGGCCCGCGGCACAGGCCTCAAGAATGGCCTGGGCTTCCTCGCCGCTGGCCTGCGCCAGCGCCGGGTGCCAGACGAACTCGATGCCGGCATCGCGCAATTCGTCGAACAGCGGCCGCGGCTCGGCACAGAGCAGCGACTGGGTACAGCCACCGCAACCGCCGCTTTGCAGCCAAAGCACTTTCATTCGTCCGACTCCAGGCCGTAACGCGCCAACTTGCCGCGCAGGCCGACGCGCGACAGACCGAGCTCGCGGGCCGCCCGCGACTTGTTGCCGCGATGGCGCAGCATGGCTTCGCGAACGACGTGCATCTCCAGGCGCTCCATGCGTTCCTTCAGACCGCCGCTCAGATTGGCGGCAGCCAGTGCCTCCTGCTCCGTCGTTTGCCGGCGGGCGTGATATTGCAGGATACGCGGCGCCAGCAGGTCGCTACCGAGCAGCGGCACATCGGCCAGCGCCACCAGGCGCAGGATTTCGTTCTGCAATTCGCGGACATTGCCCGGCCACGGGTAGGCGGCAATGCTTTGCAGTACCTCCTCGGCAAAACCGTCGATGGCCTTGTCCAGCGACTGGCAACTGGTTTTCAACAAATGCCGGGCGAGCAGTGGCAGGTCCATCGGCCGTTCGCGCAAGGGCGGCACATGCAGCGGAATGGTCGCCAGCCGGTAATAGAGATCCTCGCGGAAACGCCCGGTCCGCACGTCGTCTTCAAGATCGCGGTTGGTCGCGGCGATGATGCGCACGTCGCAGCTCACTACCCGGTTCGAGCCGAGCGGCCGGAATTCGCCTTCCTGCAGCACGCGCAGCAGCTTGACCTGGAAGGCTGGGCTGGTTTCGCCGATTTCGTCGAGGAACAGCGTGCCGCCGTCGGCCTGCTGGAACAGGCCGACCCGGTCGTCGACGGCGCCGGTGAAGGCGCCGCGCTTGTAGCCGAAGAGTTCCGATTCGAGCAGGGTATCGGGCAGGGCGCCGCAGTTCTCGGTGATGAAGGGCCGGCTGGCCCGCCGGCTTTCGTAGTGGATGGCGCGCGCCACCATTTCCTTGCCGGTACCCGATTCGCCGGTCACCATCACCGACAGGTCGTAGGGCGCGATGCGCTCGATCAGCGCGCACAGCACATTGAGTGGGCTGTTCGGGGCACGGATGAAACTGCCCAGGCCGAAACTGCTTTTGACCTTGTCCTGCTTGGCATCGACGCGCTTCCTGAGCACCGGCTCGGCGGTGCGCAGATCGAGCGACAGACGCTGGTTTTCCTGCTGCAGGCGCCACAATTCGGCGGCGCGCTGCAGGGTGAGGAGCAATTGCTCCGGCTGCCAGGGCTTCAGCAGGTATTGCCAGATGCCGGCTTCGTTGACGCCGCTGATAATGTCCTCGGCGTCGGTGTAGCCGGAGAGGATGATGCGCACGACATCCGGCCAGCGCTGGCGGACCTCCTTGAGAAAAGCGACACCGGTCGTCCCCGGCATACGCTGGTCGCAGAGCACGATGCGGATGGCGGCAGTGGCCATCTCGCGTTCCAGGACATCAATGCCTTCGGCCGCGCCGGAGGCGCAGAAGACCTCGAAATCCTCTTCCAGCGTCCGGCGCAAGGCTTCCTGTGAGCGCACCTCGTCATCGACGACAAGGACGGCCGGCAGTTTGCGCAGGCTGGTCGGATTCATGCCGGCGTTTTCCAGTCGAGGTCGCGGTGACGGGCGAGGTGGCGCGGCGTCCAGGAGTTCGGCGCGCGCGAGACGAAATGATAACGGGCGACGTGATAGGACGGATCAAAACCATAGAAATTGCGGCGCATTTCCTGCAATTCCTCGGCCCGCCATACGGCCAGCGGCTTGGCGGCTTCGTCGGCCTGCCGTTGGGCGGCCTTGGCGGCGAGACGAGCGGCGAAATCCGGGCCAGCGGCCAATTCGGCAGCGCGGCGGGCGACATCGACGGCAAAGCCGGGGCCGGGCAGACAGGCATCGTAAAAACCCAGCTCGACGGCTTCCGGCGCCGTCATCGGCAGCCGATGGCGCATGATCGCCCGCGCCCCGTCCACGCCGACGCGCGGCGGCAACAGGTAGGTCCAGAATTCGGAACCGAAGAGGTTGCCCATGTTCTTGTAATGCGGGTTCAACATGACGCCGTCGCGGACCCAGACGAAATCGGCGGCGCGCGCCAGGAAACAGCCGCCGGCCCCGGTATTGCCGCCGACCGCGGCGACCGTCAATTGCCGCGAACAACGCAGGATGGCTTCGGCCAGATCGTCGATGGCGTTGATATTGGCCCAGGATTCGTCGGACGGACTTTCCGCGGCCTCAATGGTATTGAGATGTATGCCGTTCGACCAGAAATCGCTGCCGCCGCGCAGCACGATGACTTGCGTCGGCTGCGTCGTCGCCCACGCGAAGGCTTCGGTCAGGCGCCGGCATTGCGCCGTACTCATCGCCCCGTTATAGAAATCGAAGGACAGGAAGCCAACGCCGGCCGCTTCTTCGTAGGCGATGTCCTGCCAGGTCGGGACCGGCGACTTGCGCCAGCCCGGCAAAGGCAGTTCCGGCAAATTGCCGGCTTCGGGGAAAGCCAGCGTCGTCGGCAGCTTGATGCCGCCGGCGCGTTTGACGTGGCCGATCCACACGGCGCCGTCGACCGTGGCGCGACAGATGGCCGTTTCCCGCCGCCCGAGCAGTTCGCCCGGAGCGCCGCGCAATTCCGCTTCCGGCCAGGCGTCGAAGAGATGGCAGGGCTGGCCGAACAATTCGTCGCTCACCCCGGGGAAACCGTCGGCCGCATTGAGTTTGGCCAGGATCACCGCGCTGCTCGCCGTCGCCCAGTCCACGGCCCGATCGCTCTGCCGCATCGGGGCATGCGGCCGACCGGGGACGCGCTGCGCCGTGAAGCTGCCGCTTTCGTAACGCTCGACCGCGCACAGCACGGCCTGCACCGCCGCCTCGGTCGTCTCATGACGATACAGCGACGCCTTGCGGGCAGCGCGCAGCGGAAAGAGCGCCGAGGCCCAGACCGGGCCTGCATCCATTTCGGCCTCGGCCTGCAGCACGGTCACGCCCCACTCCGGCTCGCCGTTCTGGATCGCCCAGTCCAGCGCCGATGGACCGCGATCGCCGGGGCTACCGGGATGGACGACCAGGCAGACGTGGCGCGACCAGATCGCTTCCGGAATCGCCCGCTTGAGGAAAGGGGCAATGATCAGATCGGGCTTGAAGAGCGCCACGGCTTCCTCGCTGACCGCATCGGCGATATCGAATTCGATGCTGATTTGGTGGCCACGCCGACCCAGTTCGCAAAAAAGACGCTGGGCAAGGCTGTTAAAAGCGTGTGTCAAAAAAAGAATTCGCATGCTGTTAGGGTATTTTCAGGGGTATGCAAAAGAAATGGGGCCAGTAACCATGCACCTTTGAGGGGCAAAGAAGGCTGTCTAGCCCAATGGATATATTACCTTCGCGATATTTTTCAATTAGTTAGCTTTGACTACTATGTGTGCTGTCTTGAAATATAACCAGGGGGATCATCATGCAAGGTCAACGGAAACGTGCCGAATCGCCGAAAGTACGGACATATCGTGCGCCGCGCCCGGAATATACCGCCGCTGTACGCTACCTCGACGGAAGTCGCGACATCTTCCACGTTCGCAACGCCGACGACATGGCCGATGCCCGTGCCCTGGTGATCTCGGAACTGGGCGAGGTACGCTCGCTGGTCATCGCCCTGCGCCACTGATCCCTCCCTTCAGCAAATCCGCGGTAGCTGCTCGCCGGACAACCAGTCCACGATCCGCTTGCCGCCGAAACCGGTAGTCATCTGCACGAAATGATGGGCGTCTTCGTGCACCCGGCCAACGATGGCGGCCGCAGCGCCCAGCGGATGGGCGCGCATGGCGGACAATAATTTCTCACCATCCGCTGCGGCGCAAATTGCCACCAGCTTGCCTTCGTTGGCGACATAAAGCGGATCCAGACCAAGGAATTCGCAGGCCGCATGCACCGCTGGCTGCACCGGAAGCGCCTTTTCCTGCAACATGATGCCGACGCCGGACTGGGCGGCGATTTCGTTCAAAGTGGTGGCCAGGCCGCCGCGCGTCGGATCGCGCAATACATGAATCTCGGCCCCGCTCGCCCGCATCGCGGCAATCAGGCCATGCAGCGCCGCCGTGTCGGAAACGATGGGCGACTCGAACCCCAGGCTCTCGCGCTCGGCCATGATCGCCATGCCGTGATCGCCGAGGGTGCCGGAAACCAGCACCACATCGCCCGGCCGGGCGCCGCGCCCGGACAATTCCATGCCCGGCGCGACGACGCCGACACCGGTGGTGGTGATGAACACCCCGTCGCCCTTGCCGCGCTCGACCACCTTGGTATCGCCGGTCACCACCGGCACGCCCGCCTCCTGGCTCGCCGCCGCCATGCTTTGCACGATGCGCGCCAGATCGGCCAGGGGAAAGCCTTCCTCGAGAATGAAGCCGGCCGCCAGATAGAGCGGCGTCGCGCCCATCATCGCGACGTCGTTGATCGTGCCGTGTACCGACAGGCAACCGATATCGCCCCCTGGGAAAAACAGCGGCGAGACGACATGGCTATCGGTCGCCATGACCAGTTTGCCGGCGCCCGGGGCGGGCAGCAGCGCGCCGTCATCGCCCTGGGCGAGGTATTCGTTGCCGAGGTATTTGGCGAACAGTTCTTCGATCAGTTGCGCCATGGCCCGGCCGCCCGAGCCGTGGGCCATGTCGACCTGGCCGTGTTTGATGTCGAGGGGACGGATGTAGGTTTTGCGGGTTTGGGTCATGGGAGGGGGATTGAACTTTTTTTCAGTTGATGGTCCGGAGTCTCGGCTACGGTGGGTGCTGAGTTTGTTTTACGTGGGGGCTCCGCCTTGCGGGCGGGCGTACTTTCTTCTTGCTTCGCCAAGAAGAAAGTAGCCAAAGAAGAAGGCGACCCCAGGCTACGCGGTCGGCTGCGCCGACTCCCCTGCGCTACTCGGCACTGGCGGGCGCACCCCAAGAGTACTTCCTCACGATGCTGCGCATCGTTCAGGGCGCTGCGGAACTCGGGGCTACGCCCCTCAGACAGTCCTCGCGCTTTTTCCGCCAGCACCTGCGTTGCTCGGCGCTCCACATGGGGACCCGGAAAGGCGTCGCCGCCGAACCGGCAATATTCGTTTTTGCGGATTTCCAGCAATCGGCCGCTAAAAAAGGTCACTTTTTGTTCTTGGGCAGAGCCATCGTTCCATGACGCCTTTCGGGTCCCCATGAGAGGCGCTGAGCAACGCAGGCGGTCTGGGGGCTTTCGGTTTGCGTTGTCTGAGCCACAGGCGAGTTTAGCAAGCCGCCCAGACTGCCGAGTAGCGCAAAGGACCCGAAGGGCGCCGACCCTGGGGTCGCCTTTTCTTTGCTTACTTTCTTTTGGCGAAGCAAAAGAAAGTAAGACGCCCCGCAGGGCGGAAAACAGCGGTTCCGCCAGAGACAAATGCCTACCGGCGCAATACCGCCAGCTCATTGCACCACATCCTTGTACCGCCCATACGTGTAATGCGCCGCACAAGCCCCCTCGGAAGACACCATGCATGAGCCGACCGCGTTTTCCGGCGTACACACCGTGCCGAACAGCTTGCAGTCCTGCGGCCGCTTGACGCCCCGCAGGATCGCCCCGCATTCGCAGGCCTTGTGGTCGGCCACCGGCTGGTAGTCGAGCGGGAAACGCTTTTCGGCATCAAATTCGGCAAACTGGCTGCGGATACGCAACGCCGAGTAAGGCAGCACATTGAGGCCCCGCCATTCGAAACTCTTGCGCATCTCGAAGACTTCGGCCACCAATTGCTGCGCCTTCTTGTTGCCATCGCGATCGACCGCCCGCGAAAACTCGTTCTCGACCTCGGCGCGGCCTTCGTTGACCTGACGGATCAACATGCGGATGGCCTGCATGACGTCGAGCGGCTCGAAGCCGGCGATGACCACCGGTTTGCGATATTCCTCGGCGAAAAATTCGTAGGGCCGGCTGCCGATGATGGTCGACACGTGTGCCGGGCCGATGAAGCCGTCGAGCGGCACGGTGCCCCACTGGCGCACCTCCGGCGATTCGAGAATGCTGGCGATGGCCGACGGCGTCAGGACATGGCAACACAGGACGGAAAAATTCTTCAGGCCGAGGGCAGCCGCCTGCTTGATCGCCACTGCCGTCGGCGGCGTCGTCGTTTCGAAACCGATGGCGAAAAAGACGACCTGTTTTTCCGGATATTTCTCGGCCAGGGCGACGGCATCGGCGCTCGAATACACCATCCGGATGTCGCCGCCCTTGGCCTTGGCCTTCATCAGCGACAGGCTGTCGGAGGCCGGCACGCGCAGGCAGTCGCCGTAGGTGCACAAGGTGACGCCCTGTTCGAGCGCCAGGCGGATCGCCTGATCGACCCGACCGATCGGCAAGACGCAGACCGGACAACCGGGCCCGTGGATCATCCGAACGTTGTCGGGCAACAGGTCGGTGACGCCGTAACGGGAAATGGCGTGCGTGTGACCGCCGCAGAATTCCATGAAATGGTAGCGGCGGGTCGGATCGGCCTCGGCCCGGATGGCTTCGGCCAGACCCTTGGCCACCTCGCCATCGCGGAATTCGTCGATATATTTCATCACTGGGTGATCAGCGCGTTGACCTGACTGAGTTCGGCGAACAGCGCCAGGGTCTTGGCCGCCTCTTCCGGATCGAGCTTGTTTAGCGCATAGCCGACATGCACGATGACATAGTCGCCAACCGCCACGTTATCGACCAGCGACAGCGAAATTTCCTTGCGCACGCCGGCCAGATCGACCACCGCATTGTCACCTTCGCGCAGTTCAACGACTTGCGCGGGAATTGCCAGACACATTTTTCATCTCCTTGAACATCGCCCGCGCCACCCAGCCCTGGCCCAGCGCCAACCCACCATCGTTGGGCGGTGCCTGCCGCGCTTCAAGCACGGTTAATCCGGCGGCGGTCAAAACTGGCCGCAGCGCCGCCATCAATAGTGCATTCATCGCACAGCCGCCGCCAACAACAATTTTTGCCAGCTTCTCGCGAGTCGCCATTTCCAACACCCATTCTGCCAGCCCGGCAGCCACCGTGGCATGAAACAAGGCCGCCCCCTGGGCCGCATCTTCGGCATCGAGCAAGGCGGCGAGCAGCGGGGAAAAATCGAGAACCCCGCTGTTTAGCGCGAAACCGCCGGGCAAGGGGAGCCATGCCTGGTGGACTGCGGCCAGGCCTTCCAGTTCCATCGCCGCCTGCCCTTCATAGGAAGAAATGTCTCGCCAGCCGAGGAGGCCGGCCGCCGCGTCGAACCAGCGGCCGAGGCTGGAGGTCGGCGGGCAACGCAGGTCGCGGGCCAGCATGGTCAGCAAGGGCGCCGCGTCGCGCTGCGGATAGTGCTGGTGCAGCCAGCCGGCGATCCGTTCTTGCTGGCCGCCGTCGTACAGTGCCGACAGCGCCATGCGCCAGGGTTCGCGCGCCGCCCGGTCGCCGCCGGGCAGGCGCAGCGGCCACAGATGGCCGAGTCGCGTACAGGCCGCGCCGGCGACGCGCAGCAATTCGCCACCCCAGGCCCCGCCGTCCGGCCCCAGCCCGACGCCATCTATGGCCAGACCGAGAACCGGCTCGTTGATCCCGTGTTCGGCGCAGATCGCGGCGATATGGGCGTGATGATGACCGACGGCGAGCGCCGGCACGCCGAGCTCCTCAGCCAGCCGGAGCGCCAAGTGCGTCGAGGGAAAATCCGGATGCAGATCGTGGGCGATCAGGTCGGGCCGGACCTCGAGGATGCCCAGCAAATGCCCCACCGTTTCTTCGAGAAAGCCGATTGCCGCGGCATTGTCGAGACCGCCGACATGCTGCGAGAGGAAGGCTTCCCGGCCTTTCAGCACGCACACCGTATTTTTCAGGAAACCGCCCAGCGCCAGCACGCTCGGCCCGCCCTTGGCCAGCGCGATCGGCACCGGCACGTAGCCGCGCGCCCGGCGGATGAACAGCGGGCCGGCCCGGAGCACCGAATCGTCGCAGCGCACGACGATGTCGCGATCGTGCAGCAAATAGGCGTCGGCGATGCCGGCCAGGCGGTTCAGGGCCTCGTCGTTGCCGGTGACCAGCGGCTCGCCGTGTGGATTGGCGCTGGTCATCACCAGCAGTAGTTCATTGGCGTCCTTGAGCCAGTCGGTGCCCCTCGGCCGGCCCGCCACTTCGTGCCAGAGCAGCAGGTGCAGCGGCGTGCTGGGCAGCATGACGCCGAGCCAGGGCAGGCCGGGAGCAATGCCGGGCAGCTCGCTGGCGCCTTTCGGGCAAAGCACGATGGGCGCGGCGGTACTGCGCAGCAGGTCCAATTCGGCTTCGCCGATCTTGGCAAAAGCGGCCAGCACGGCGGCATTCAGACCCATCACGGCAAAGGGCTTGGCCTCGCGCTGCTTGCGCTGGCGCAATTCGGCCACAGCTTCAGCATTGCGCGCGTCGCAAGCGAGATGGAAACCGCCCAGGCCCTTGAGCGCGACAATTTTGCCGGCCTGCAGTAGGCGCAAGGTTGCGGCGAAGGGATCGCCGGCCAGCGCCTGGCCGGCTGCATCGAGCAAACACAACTGCGGGCCGCAGGCCGGACAGCAGGTAGTTTCGGCGTGGAAGCGGCGATCGGCCGGATTCGTATATTCAGCCTCGCAAGGTGGGCACAGCGGAAAACCGGCCAGACTGGTCTGCGCCCGGTCGTAGGGAATCTTGCGGCTGACGGTGTAACGCGGGCCGCAGTGGGTGCAGGTGGTAAAGGCGTAGCGCCAGCGGCGGTTGGCCGGGTCGCACAGATCGGCCAGGCAGTCCGGACAGAGCGCGGCATCCGGGCCGATGGCGGTGGCAATCGCGCCGGCAACGCTGTCGAGAATGACGAACCCTTCGCCAACGACCTCGCCGGACTCGCTGTCGATGCCGTCGATACGCGCCAGGCGCGGCGCTTCCGTCGGCAAACGGGCAATGAATTCGGCGAGCCGCGCCCCGGCCGCCGCAATACTCACCCCGGCGCCATCGTTGCGCACCCAGCCGGAGAGGCCGAGTTCATTGGCCAGCCGCCAGACGTAGGGCCGAAAGCCGACACCCTGGACCAGGCCACGCACGCGAAAAAGCCGAGCAGACATTACCGCACCCAATAAGCCAAAGCCGGCAGTTTAAGCCGCTAATGCCCGCCGACGATAATTCGCCCGCCGATGGCCGTGCGAATTACAATGCAGGCCGAATATCCGACCACTATTATTGTTGTCCTCCTTGTCCTTGCTTACAGACCAAGATCCCGTTCAAGAGGAACGCGCGCTCAAGCCCCAATGTCTGAGCATCGACCTGGAAGTCGGGCGCAATAGCGCCGTTATCCATCAATTCGCCGCCTTGCGCGGCGATACCGGCGACAGCCTGAGCTTCCCACCCGGCAAACTGACCGCCGCCATTGCGGCGCTGGACGGCCTGGCGGATGGCGCGGCCTTCCTGCTCGGCCACAACCTGATCGCCTTCGATCTGCCGCATCTGCGCGCCGTGCAGCCCAATCTGCGCCTGCTCGGCAAGCCGGTGATCGACACTTTGCGCCTCAACCCGCTGGCTTTCCCGAAGAATCCCTATCACCACCTGGTCAAGCATTATCAGGATGGCCAACTTCTCGGCAACCGCAAGAACAACCCCCTCCTCGATGCCGAGTTGGCCCTACAGGTTTTCTGCGACCAGGAACGGAGTTTCCGCCAACTGCAGAAAACCTCGCCCGACCTACTGCTCGCCTGGCACTGGTTGACGACGCGTGACGAGAGCGTTTCCGGGTTCAATCGCTTTTTCATGACGGTGCGTGGTCGTGGCCCAAAGGTACTACCGGCCACCGAAGCCAACGCCAAAGCCGCACTGCAGCGCCTGCTCGCCGGCAAGAGCTGCACACTGGCCGCCCGGCGGATCGTCGACGCCGCCGCGCAACTGGCCTGGCCCTTGGCCTATGCGCTGGCCTGGCTGTCGGTGGCCGGTGGCAATTCGGTGATGCCGCCCTGGGTCCGCCATCAGTTTCCCGAGGCCGGGAGGCTGGTCCGCCAACTGCGCGACATTTCCTGCGGCGATCCCGATTGCGCCTGGTGCCAGCACGAACACGACGCGCGCCAGCAATTGCAGCACTGGTTCGGCAAAAGCTACGATTTCCGGCCCGAGCCGCTCGATCAGGCAAGCGGCCGGCCGCTGCAGCAGGTCATTGTCGAATGCGCCATGCGCGGCGAACATAACCTCGGCATTCTGCCGACCGGCACCGGCAAGTCCTTGTGCTACCAGATTCCGGCGCTGTCGCGCTTTGTCCGCACCGGCGCGCTGGCGGTGGTCATTTCGCCGCTCGTCGCGCTCATGGAGGACCAGGTCAAGGGCCTGCGCGAACGCGGCATCGAATGCTGCGCGGCAATCAACGGCCTGCTTTCCATGCCGGAGCGGGCCGACGTGCTCGAACGCCTGCGCCTGGGCGACATCGGCATCCTGCTCATTGCCCCCGAGCAGTTGCGCAATCGCAGCGTGCGCAAGGTACTGGCGCAGCGCGAAATCGGCGCCTGGATTTTTGACGAGGCGCACTGCCTGTCGAAATGGGGACAGGATTTTCGGCCGGATTACCGCTATGTCGCGCGTTACATCCGCGAATCAGCAGACAGCAGCCCGGGCAATGAGTTGCCGCTAATCCAATGCCTGACAGCCACCGCCAAGCCGGAAGTGGTGGCCGACATCATCGACCATTTCCGGGAAAAGCTGGGCATCGAGATGCGCCTGCTCGACGGCGGTGCTGAGCGCAAGAACCTGCAATTTGCCGTCATCCAGACCACGGCAGCGGAAAAATTCGACCAGGTCGCCCGCCTGGTCGCCGAGGAGCTGCCGCCCGAAGTCTCCGGCGGCGCCATTGCCTATTGCGCGACACGCAAGCAGACCGAAGAGCTCGCCCGTTTTCTCGCCGACAAGGGGCTGGCCGCCGCGCCCTACCATGCCAGGCTGCCACCGGAAACCAAGAAGGAAACCCAGAAAGCCTTCATCGCTGGACGCTTGCGCGTCATCGCCGCGACCAACGCCTTCGGCATGGGCATCGACAAATCGGATGTCCGCCTGGTCGTGCACGCCGACATTCCCGGTTCGCTGGAAAACTATCTGCAGGAAGCCGGGCGGGCCGGCCGCGACCGCGCGGCAGCACGTTGCGTGCTGCTCTACGTGACCGACGATGTCGAGCGCCAGCACAGCATGTCGGCGGCTTCCCGCCTGTCGCGGCGCGACATCCAGAGTGTCCTGCGCGCCCTGCGCCAGTTGCAGCGCAAGAAGAATCGCGATGCGGCCATCGTCGTCACCGCCGGGGAAATTCTCGACGAAGACGAGGAAGGCAGTTTCAAGCGCGATATCGCCACCGACGACACCCGCGTGCGCACCGCCATCGCCTGGCTGGAAGAAGCCTGCCTGGTACGGCGCGAGGAAAACAGCGTGCAGATTTTTCCGTCGGCGCTGCGCGTCAAGGATCTGGCCGAAGCCGAAGACAAGCTGGCAGCGCACATTCCGGCGGCAGCCGAGCGAAAAAAGTACCTGAATCTGCTGCAAATCCTGATGTGCGCCCCGGCCGACGAGGGCATCACCACCGACGAACTGATGGCCAGCGCCGGCTTCGATTCCGATGCCTTGCGCCAGGCCCTGCATCTTTTCGACGCCGTCGGTATTTCGAGCAACGATACCGGCATGACGGCCTTTCTCCATGTCGGCGTCGAACAGGCCTCGAAGAAGCGTTTCGAGGCCGCCGCCACGCTGGAAAAGGCGCTCATCGCGGCGCTGCGCGCCACGGCACCGGACGTCATTGCCGGCGAGGGCTATCCGCTCAATCTGCGCCTGCTCGCCCAACAGTTGAAGGACGAGGGCCATAGCGAGGCCTTACCGCAATGGCTGCGCCAGATCATCAAGGGGCTTGAGGGTGACGGGCGCGACAACCCGGACGGTCGCGGTAGCCTGGCACTGAAGCGCGCCAGCGATCCGGAAACCGTGCATGTCACCCTCAACCGCACCTGGCATGCCCTCGAGAAAACGGCGGAACTCCGCCGGACCGCCGCTAGCCGTTTGCTCGACCACTGGCTGGCCTGCCTGCCCAATGGTGCGCGCGGCGTCGATCTGCTCGCTGAAACAACCCTCGGCAAGCTCACCGCCAGCGTCAGCGGGGACAGCCTGCTTGCCGCTGAAATCGCCGATATGCGCAAACTCGTCGAGCGCGCCCTGCTCTGGCTGCACGAGCAGGAGGTGCTGCGCCTCAACAAGGGTCTGGCGATTTTCCGCACGGCCATGACCCTGCACCTCGAAAGCAACTGGAAACTGCAATTCGAGAAGAGCAATTACCAGCCCCTGCAACTGCACTACAGCGAGCTGACGCGGCAGATCCACATCATGGCGGAATACGCCGAACGCGGCATGCAGCGCATCGCCGATGCCGCGCAACTGGCCCTCGACTATTTCCGCCTGCCGCGCGACGAATTCTGTCAGCGCTGGCTACCCGAGCGGGCCGATGAACTAACCCGGCAAACGACACCGCAATCCTGGGAAGCCATCGTCGAAACGCTGGCCAAGCCGAGCCAGCGCGCCATCGTCACCGACGAACGGGAAAACACCAATGTGCTGGTCCTGGCCGGTCCCGGCTCGGGCAAGACGCGGGTGCTGGTGCATCGCATCGCCTATCTGGTGCGCATGCGCCGGGAGAATCCGCGGGCCATCCTGGCGCTCGCCTACAACCGCCACGCCGCGCTGGAAATCCGCCGGCGTCTCGGCGAGCTGATCGGCGACGATGCGCGCGGCGTTACCGTATTGACCTGTCACGCCCTGGCCATGCGCCTGGTCGGCGCCAGTTTCGCCGAGCGCCGGGAGCAGGATGACAACGATTTTGAGGCGGTCCTCAACGAAGCCACCGCCTTGCTCGAAGGGCGCGGCCTGCCACCGGAAGACGCCGACCAGCAGCGCGACCGCCTGCTCGCCGGCTTCCGCTGGATACTGGTCGACGAATATCAGGACATCGGTCCCGGCCAATATGCGCTGATCTCGGCCCTGGCCGGCAGGAAGCGCAGCGACGAGGACGGCCGGCTCAACCTCTTCGCGGTCGGTGACGACGACCAGAACATCTACGCCTTCAACGGCGCCTCGGTCGAATTCATCCGCCGCTTTGCCGAGGATTACCAGGCGCAGACGCAGTTTCTCGTCGAAAACTACCGCTCGACAGCGCACATCATCGCGCTCGCCAATGCCCTGATCGCCGGGGCGACGACGCGCCTGAAACAAGCCCAGCCGATCCGCATCAACAGTGCCCGCGCCCGCTCAGCGGCCGGCGGCGACTGGCAAAGCCGCGACAGCGTCGGGCAGGGCCGCGTACAAATCCTGCCGGCAGGCCGCAACGCCGAGCAACAGGCGATGGCCGTGCTGACCGAAATACAGCGTCTGCTGCCGCTCGGCCTCGACCTGAGCAAGACTGCCGTCATCGCCCGCCAATGGAAGTTTCTCGACCCCTTGCGCGCCGCCTGCACCGGCCTGGGACTGCCAGTCAGCATGGCCGACGAGGAAGCACCGCCCCTCTGGCGCCTGCGCGAAACCCAGGCCTTGCTGGCCTTTGCCGAAGCCCACGGACAACTGATCAAGGCGGAAATCCTGCAAGCCTGGTTTGCCGGGCGCAGTGCGGAGGGCTGGTCGGGTTGCCTGCAGGAAGCCATCGCCGCCTTTGCCGAAGATAGCCAAGGCGCCGAAGTGTCGCTATCCTATTTCCGCGACTGGCTGGCCGAATGGGGACGCGCCAGCCGGCGGCGGCAAAACGGCTTGCTGCTCCTCTCCGCACACCGTGCCAAGGGGCTGGAATTCGATCATGTCTTCGTGCTCGACGGCGAATGGCATAAGCAGAACGGTGAAGACTTCGCTGCCACGCGCCGCCTCTACTACGTCGCCATGACTCGAGCCCGGCAAACGCTGACCCTGGCGCGCCTGGATGCTGCCAATCCGCTCCTCGACCACCTGCCGGACAGCCCGGCCCTGTTGCGTCGGCCGCCGACGCAATGGCTACCTGAACCGCCAGGCTTGCATCAGCGCATTCTGCTGCCCGCGCTACGTGAAATTGACCTTGGCTTTGCCGGCCGAAAGAAACCCGCCGATGCCGTGCACCGCCACCTTGCCGCCTTGCAGGTCGGCACCGCCTTACATCTGGTCAGTGACGGCGGCGAGTACCGCCTGCTGACGCTCGACGGTCACGCCGTCGGTCGTCTTTCCCAGCGCAATTTCACCCCGCCAGAGGGCCTGCACTGCATTGCCGCGACGGTACGCGCCATCATCACCTGGCGCCGCCGCGACACACCTGCCGAGTATCTGGAAAGCTGCCGCTGTGAGCGCTGGGAAGTGGTTTTGCCGAAACTGGTGTTTGCGCCGTAGAGGGTAGCGAAAATTTTGGAGCTTGGTGTAAATGCCGACAGCATTCATTGAGCTCAAATATAATGCAGCAGATTGTTGAACGGTCACTGCAGTTGGAATTACAAATGCCATTTACTGGATTAAAATACAGTACCCGCACATTTATCTTGGCTGCACCCACGGGAGAAAACTGATGGCTTACGAACTGACCGACGAACAACGTGACCGATACCGCGCTACTGCCATCCGCTCCCAGCTAAGGAAGCAGGAACTGCTGCGTTTTCATGTCGAGGATGCTGAAGACGGCAATCACCAGCGCTTCGGCGAACGTCTCGACGTCAATGAACTGATGCCTCAATTGGCTCCCAACGGTCTCACCAGCCTGTCCCTTTTTTCCGGGGGCGGCGGACTTGACCTTGGCTTCGAACGCGCGGGTTACAAACACTCCGCCTCCTTTGAAATTCTCGACATTTGCGGCGAGACTCTTCGCGCGAACAGGCCAAGCTGGGATATCCACGCCGGAACTGAAGCGGGTGACGTACGCGCGGCACGCTTCACGCCCTTTCGCGGTGTCGACGTTGTGCACGGCGGGCCGCCCTGCCAGCCCTTCTCCGTTGCCGGAAAACAAGCAGGCGCGGATGATCCCCGAAACATGTGGCCCGACTTCGTCCGCTGCGTTCTGCAAACACGGCCACGAGCCTTCGTGGCAGAAAATGTCCCGGGATTACTTGACCGCAAATTCGAGTCATTCGTCCGCGACAACATTCTGACCCCTCTGGAGAATCATTACACGGTCTTTCGATTCAAGCTGGCAGCCCATGAGTTCGGGGTTCCGCAGGCTAGACGACGGGTTTTCTTCGTCGGCTTTCGTTCGCAACGTGATACCGCTCGCTGGCTTCAACCCGTTTCAACACACGGCGAAACCGACACCTTGTTCGGTGCGTTGCAGCCTTTCAATCTCGCGCGCCAGAGTCTGGGACTTCCGGAGATAGGTTTCGATCAAGTTTCACCAACCCTGCGCTCGGGTTTCACCGGCCCGCGCAACACAACCGGCGTTCTAAACAGCAAAGCTGCACTGAATATCTGGAATCAGTTGCGAGTCTGGCCGAATGGAGTCCAGCCAACGCACTCCATGGCGCGCGCCTATCCCCCGGAAAACGGCCATTTCCGAATGTCAGTCGCAGATTGCGCACTCTTGCAAGGCTTTCCCAGTGACTGGCGGTTCAGCGGTGCGGTTTACCAAGCACTTGGCCAAATCGGAAACAGCGTCTGCCCCCCTGTTGCCTATGCCGTAGCACGCCAGGTTGCTCGTGCGCTCGGAGTCGCTTGATGCCGGTACAAGACGACGAACGAGAGCGCGAACTGGTCCGCATGTTCAACCTCGACTGGGATCCCAGCCACCAACGAGCCGGGGTTGATGCCATATTGAGTCTTGTCCTGCCTGACAGGCAGATCAGTTTCGAGGTCGAAGTAAAATCCACCACCGGGACTACGGTTTCGACGGCTCGCGACGTTGGGATGGAACACATCGAAAAATGGCGTAGGAAACTGTTCGTCATTGGCTTCTACTCCAAGGAAGCCCGGCGCCCTGAACTGCAACGCTGCCTTTGCCTGACACCGCTGGACATGGAGCCATGGATAGCAGCTATCGAAACGAAGATCATGATCGATTTCAAGCTTGCCGCTTGCGCCTCCCGCCGGCTCGGACTTGAAGACTTGTTCGAGGTCTGCGGCAAACAGGAAACCTACTCTTTGGAAGATGCCCGGCGCTTACACAAGCAACAGTGGAGCGCCGAGGAATACAGTGCCGCGCTGGATACTGTCGAAGCTGGGCAACAGCGGATATCGCAGTCGAAAATGCTGGAAATTCTCAGCTTGCGCTCAAAATACATCGCTGAACGCGGCGCCACGCTGAACAACCCTCACATTTCCAAGGCACACTTGGAGCAGTTTGCCGGCACGAATCGGGAAATTCCTGGCCCCAACTGGGCTGAAACCATTCGGCGGATCGCCACCACCTTCGCGCAAGACAATCCCGGCCACGCTGCAATACAGGACGGGCAGCGCTAGCATTCTCCTCCTGGCCCAAGTAAAACCGGGCCAATCCCATGTAATAGGCATTCACGGCAAGTGAATACGTATGCGGGCTCAACCCAACTGCGGATATTTTGTCCTTTTCTGGCTATTTCCCGGCCAGTTGCCGTTCCAGTTCGGCCACCCGCCGCTTCAGCCCGTCCACCGTTTCCGAACGCTTGCCGCGCTGCGCTTCCAGGCCGGCGGCGATCCAGTCCAGCCAGGCGCTCAGGCCGTCGCCGGTGCTGGCCGAGACGCGGAAAATGGTCAGGTCCGGATTGACACGGCGGGCGTTGGCTTCGGCCAGGTCGGCGTCGTATTCGAGATAGGGCAGCAGGTCGCACTTGTTGAGCAGCATCACATCGGCAGCGCGGAACATGTCCGGGTATTTGAGCGGCTTGTCCTCGCCCTCGGTCACCGAGAGGATGGCCACCTTGTGCTGCTCGCCGAGATCGAAGGCGGCCGGGCAAACGAGGTTGCCGACATTCTCGATGAGGAATAGCGACTCGTCGGCCGGTTTGAGTTTCTCCAGGGCGTGGCCGACCATGTGCGCATCGAGATGGCAGCCTTTGCCGGTGTTGATCTGCAGGGCCGGCACGCCGGTGGCGCGGATGCGTTCGGCGTCGTTGGAAGTCTGCTGGTCGCCTTCGACAACGCTGATGGCGACCTTGTCTTTCAGGAGTTCGATGGTTTTGACGAGCAGCGTCGTCTTGCCGGAACCGGGACTGGACACCAGGTTCAGGGCGAAGATGCCGCGATCGTCGAAACTCTGCCGGTTTTCGCCGGCGTAGCCGTTGTTCTTCGACAGGATATCCTGCTCGATCTGCACCATGCGCGCCTGGCTCATGCCCGGCACGTGGGCGTGGGCCGGACCGCTGCCGTAATCGAGATCGCCGCCGACACCGTGGGCGTGCAGATGTTGCTCGTGGCTGTGGGCATGCTCGCCATCGTGGCCGTGGGCATGACTATGTACGCTGCCGTCGGCGTGCTGGTGACTGTGGGCATGCACACCGAGCGGCGCTTCGTCGTGGCTGTGACTATGCTCATCGGCATGCTCGTGGGCATGGCTATGGGCCGTACCGTCGGCATGCACGTGCGTGTGCTCGTGCGCTTCACCCTCAATGCGCGTTTCTCCCGCGCCACAACCGCAAACTGTACACATCGCCGATCTCCTTCTCGAATTACTCGATTTCTATTTCCTTGACCCGCATTTCCGTGCCGCTGGTCGGCTGCACCTGGTGACTGCCACATTGCGGACAGCAACCGAAAACCTCTTCCATGGGCACGCGGGCGCCACACGGCATGCACCAGCCAATGCCCGGCACGGCGACGATTTCCAGCGCCGCGCCATGGGCAATGCTACCGTGAGTCACGGCTTCAAAGCAGAATTTCAACGCCTCCGGTTCGACCGAGGACAGACGACCGATTTCCAGCACCACCAGTTTCACCTTGTGCGCCTGTTCGCGGCGGGCCGTATCTTCGACCAATTGCAGCACGCCTTCGGCCAGCGACATCTCATGCATTGTTCAACTCCACGACATAGGGCAGGCAGGGATCAAGGGCCAGCACCGCCTGCTCCAGCCCGTGCTGCGCCGCGCCCTGGTCGGTGAACTGCCGGCCGGCAAGTAATGCGTTCAGGGCACCGCCATCGGCAAAATAACAATCGGTCGGCGACCAGACCCGGTAATTCCGGACCCTTCCGTCAGCGACATGCACGGCATGGGTCAGTACGCCACGCGCCGTCAACGTCTGCCCGACGCCCCAGCCGCTACTGCCGGCAGCGGCGATCGGATAAGGCTGATTATGCGCCAAGGCGGCGGCAGCCATGTGCACTTCGGCCAGGCGTGTTTGGTAGGCGGCGCCCAGCGAAGCGGGCTGGCGCGGCGATGGCAGCTCGCCGCCACAACCCTGCCAGTAGGCCAGCCAGGCTTCCGGCTGCAGGCTGAGCGCGACGACATGTGGCCGCTGCGCCGGCTCGTCCAGCAGCGCGCCACATTGGCCGGCGACTTCGTGCAGGACGCCAGCCAGCAGAGCCTGCGTAACAGCCACCCGCTCCGGGCCCTGGCGGGCTTCCCGCCAGGCGGCAAAAGCGGCACTGGCCGGGGCCAGACCAAGGGCCGGCGGCCAGTCGAGCAGCAGGCGCCAGAGATTTTCGTGCAGAAACTCGATCCACAACTCGCCGTCATCGACCGGCCGCCGCGCCTCATCCGCCGCCGCGGCCAGCGCTGCCTGGGCGGCAGCACGCTGGGCATGGGCGCACAAGGCGTAGAGATAGGGCACGGTCTTGACGACGACTTCCGGACTTTGCCCGATGAACAGCCGGGTCACCGGCGGCCGCGTCAGCTGCACGGCGAGGTCAGCGATCCCCTGGTCGCGAAACCGGCCGCGAACGGTCAACAAGCCCAACGAGGTCAAGTGCGCAATCCGAGAAAAGCCCGCCGGCTGGTCGCCGTCGCCGCAGCCGGGACGCTGATCGGCTCGGCGAACAGCGCATGCACGGCAGCGAGTGCGGTCAGCCGGGCCGCTTCGTGCGATTCGAACTCAAAGACCGGCGAAAACAGCGAACAGAGGTGATAAACCCCCAGACTGCTTTCTTCGGCGACGGTGAATTCGTAAATACCGGACGGAAATTGCCAGTCGTACTTGGCGCAGGCGGCCAGGGGTGGCCAGTTCTCTTCCTGACCCGGCAGGCAGAGCAGATTGATCGCCCACGGCGTGATCATCGCGCCGACCCAGTGGCCATTGCCATCACGCCGGAAATCGACGGCCTCGACCTGTAGCGCGGCATTGCAGATCGGCACGTCGGCCATGCGGCTGCGGGCGATTTCGCTGAATACCTCAGTCAGTTCCGCCGCCGGATTTTGCCGCCAGATTTTCATTCTGCCTTCCACTTCCGGGGAACAGGCGAAATCCCCGGGCAGCAGGATACCGGCACATACCGCCACGGGAAGGCACGGATCGCATTCGCTGGCGGTCGCACTCCAAGGCAAGCCTTGGAGCCTTGCTCCCTGCTCATTCGGTCACCATGAACTTGTGCTTCGGCGCATCGCAGCCCGGGCAGCACCAGTCTTCCGGCAAATTGGCAAAAGGCGTGCCGGGCGCAATACCGCGCACGTCGTCGCCCTGCTCCGGGTCATAGACCCACCAGCAGATGCCGCACTCCAGCCGGTCTTCCGGCTTTACCGCGAGAAATGAACCTTCAAAACGCATGCCGGCAATCTAATCGGACTCGACCATCATGTCGAGATATTCGCGCAGGCGCTCGATGGAATCGGCAAAATCCTCGTCGGCGGCGAGCGCCACTTCCGGCATGCCGACCACTTCGATCGAATTGAGGATCAGCGTGTCCATCGAGTTGAAGTACTGCACCCACCAGACGTTTTTCAGCCGCGTGCTGGTAATCCGGCAATTGCCGTAACCACGTGACAGGATCGACACCTCGCGATGGCCGAGCCAGCTATACAGCGTATCGAGATCGGCCTCGCTGACCGGCAACAGGGTCAGGTTGATGACATGGGCGGCTGCGCCGGGTTTCCAGGCGGCCGCCTGCTGACGTAGTTCCTCGATCAGAGCCGGAGCGTTCATCGTGCCTTCCGGGTAGGCTGGCGCGGGCTGATCGGCGCTTGCCGTGTTTTCCATGGTATCGACGAGGACCGCCGGAATACTCCCGGTTTCCAGACGGTCGACGACGAAGGCGCCGTCGTCGGCCAGTTTAAGCACCCGCCACAGGCCGGTGAAGGCCGTTTCCTGGACGCGCCAGTGCTCCGGCGCGCTGGTGAAGGCGCTGACTTCGCCGAAACCGAGCGACTGGGTAATGACATCGCGTAGCGGCGCGCCAAGGCCGACCAAATTCAGCGTCGCGCCGCCGGCAAAGCCGGCAACCTCGGCAGCATCGAGCCAGGCGCCGAGCAGGGTGGCCGCTTCGGCAACCACCTCGGGCGCGGCGTTTTCTGGCAGGCGGGGTGCCGAGAAGGTGTCCATGCTCGGCAACGGCAGGTAATCCGGCGCTTCCTCGCCCTGCGAGCCGGGGCCCATGGCGACGACGGAAATCGGGAAGGGACGCATCGCTGAAGGGTTCATGCGCAGGCTCCCGAGGTATTTTCGGCACGCACCGGAATGCCGATCGGTTTCGGTTGCGCCGGCCCGTCGAGCAGGCGGGCGACTTCATTCTGGTATTCGTTCCAGTCGCGGATGCCATTCAGGGCACCGACGTACTGGCCGTCACGCAGGAAGACGACGGCCGGGGCGCGGGCCACACCATATTGCTGCATGAGCGGCGCGCTCGCCTCGGCGCCGGCGACCCGGCGGGAAATCTTGTCGCCGAGCGGCTTCAGGGCTTCCGGCAGGATCACACAGGCGTCGAGCACCTCCAGGTTGCGCTGCGGGTCTTCGGTCAGCAGCAGGGCGGTGAGGCCGGCCGGGTAATCGCTCTGGCCGGCTTCGACGCGCTGGAAGGCGTGTTTTTGCAACATCCGGCCGATGGCCGTTTCCAGGCGTTCGAGCGAAGTCGCTCCGGGAGAAAGTTGCAGGCTCATGGCTTTTGCGTCCTTAGAAATTCGGGCAATTGGGGTTCGCGGTCGAGATCCGCGAAAAAGGCAGACAAATCGGTTGCGCCGGCGTTGACGGCATCGAGCGCATCCAGAGCGGCATTGATCGCCGCAGCGCGTTCGGCCGGGATGATTTCACGCGCCGCATCGAGAAAGGTCAGCAACCAGGTGCCGACCGGCTGCACGCCGACCAGCGCCAGGTCGACGCGGGTTTCGCCATGGCGACCGAGGCAGCGGGCGAAATGCTCGCCGCACTCGACGATCTGGACGGGAATGCCGAGGCACATCTCAGCTTTGTTCCATATTGAGGAAACGCGCGTCGCCCATGCGGTAAGCCTGGTCGGCCGGCGGTCGTTCGGCTTCGTAGAGGTCGATGGCCAGCGCCGAGTTGTTGATGCCGAGCGCTTCGCCCTGGCGCTTTTTCGGCGTCGCCCCCCAGCGCTCGAGCCAGGCAAAGGCGATGTCGAACGCCGCCGGCATCTGCGCCTTGACCACGTCGCGCAGGCTGCCGCCGAAGTCTTCCAGTTCTTCCGGCTGGACGCCGATCAGCACCAGTTCGCCCGGCAGTTTCTCGGTCATCTCGGCAGCCGCCAGCACTTCCTGGAAACCGGTCTGGTGCAGGCTCATCTTCTTGGCGCCCATGAAGCGCGGCACCAGATCGCCGACCACTTCGCGCAGCGTGCCCGGCGTATCGCCGTAATCCACCGCATCGAAAACCAGCAGGCAATCGGCTTCCTGGACGTAGGGCAGCAGGTAGAGGCCCTGCGTCCCGCCATCCATCAGTTCGACCTGCGGCGGGAATTCCCAGCCGGCGTTCAGCGCCTCGACGCAACGCACGCCAAAGCCTTCGTCGGCCCACAGGATATTGCCGATGCCCAGTACCAGAATGCGTTTGGAATTCATTGCCACCCCCAGAAAGAAACGCCCCGGCTACATTCGCATGCAGACCGGGGCTTGTGCAAGCTAGACCCTTAGCCCCGATTGATGGTCAGGCGCCGCCAGGGCAAGGCGAAGGCGCGCAGGCAGTGCACTTGCACGGCAAGCGCCGACAACGCGGCCCTGGCAAGCCTGTCCATCAATCAATCCTTGAACATCCGCCAGCCGGAGATCATCGTGGATATGAGGCTTTGCCGGCTCATGATGTCTTCGCGAATCGCCGCGTAGATGTGCACGATGGCAAAAGTCATCATGATCCACATGCCCAGCCGGTGCAGGTTATGCACCTGCATGGAACCGCCGAGGGCGGGAATGACCCAGCCGAACAGGCTGTCCTGCCAACTGCCCAGGCCGGCCCCTTCGCTGTAGATGGCAAAGCCGGTAAACACCATGCCGACGGCCAGGATGGTGAAGAAGAAGAACATCATCAACTGCGCCATCGGGTTGTGGCCGACATATTTCTTCGGATGCTTTTCGAGGAACAGGTACCAGCGCACCTCGAAAAACACTTCACTCCACCAGTGCTTGTTGGTGATCGGCAACATGAAAATCTGCCGGGCATGGCGGTTGCCGACGAAAGCCCAGTAGATGCGGCCGAGCAGACCGACGGCGAAGATGTAGGCGGCGGCGAAATGGGCAAAGCGGATATAACCCATCAGGAAATGGGTCGCCGCCTCGCCGGGTTGGGTTGGCAAGGGCGTGCCGATGAAATAGCCGGTCACCGCCAGGACCACCATGGCCAGCGCGTTGATCCAGTGCCAGAGACGCACCGGGGCTTCATAGACGTAGATCGAACGAACCTGGCGACCGCGTTGTTCGGCCTCCAGCATGTCCTGTTGTGAAAGCATAACAGTCTCCTTAACGGACTTTCACTGACGTCATTTCCTGTCCGTCCGGGCTCATCACGTGTGTCGAGCAGGCCAGGCAGGGATCGAAGGAGTGCAGGGTGCGCAGGATTTCCAGCGGCTCTTCCGCCTTGGCCACCGGGGTGTCCATGAGCGAGGCTTCAAACGCCCCGATCTGCCCCTTGTGGTCGCGCGGTCCGCCGTTCCAGGTGGTCGGCACGACGCACTGGTAGTTGTCGATCTTGGTGTCCTTGATCCTGATCCAGTGACCGAGCGCGCCGCGCGGCGCTTCGGTGAAACCGGCGCCCAGCGCTTCCTTCGGCCAGGTGCTGGGTTCCCATTTCTCGATGTTGGCGGTGTTGAGATCGCCGGATTTGATATTGGTCATCAGCTTGTCGAACTGCTGTTGCTGCAGCTTGACGCAATACGCCGTTTCCAGGCCACGCGCCGCCGTGCGTCCAAGCGTGGAAAAGAGGGCGGTGACCGGCACGTCGAGCTTCTTCAGCGCGCCATCGACCAACTCGTGGATTTCCGGGTACTGCTTGGGTTGCAGGTAGCCCAGCACCATGCGCGGCAGGCAGCCGACTTCCATGGCGTGGCCGCGCCAGCGCGGCGCCTTGATCCAGGAATACTTGGCGCCTTCGTCGAGTTCCTCGATGCGGGTCTTGGTCCCCTTGGTGTTCTTGCCGAGCACGAAATTCGGCTCGGTGATGCCGTCGAAGGGATGCAGGCCAACGTTTTCGTCCGGGTACTTGTACCAGGAGTGGGCAACGAATTCCTGCACCTGTTCCGGGTCTTTCAGGTCGACCGGGTGGATTTCGTCGAGCTTGCCGTTGATGATCGCGCCACGCGGCAGCAGCAGGTTGCCCGCGGTGTAGTCATTGGCGATTTGCGGCAGGTCGCCGTAGGAGAGCAGGTTCTTCGACGACAGGCCGCCGCCGTACAGCCAGCCCTTGTAGAAGGAGCCGATGGCCAGCAGATCGGGGATATAGACCTGTTCGACGAACTCGGCGGCACGGTCGATGATGCTCTTGACCATGTTCAGCCGTTCCATGTTGATGGCGCCGACCGCCCCCGTGCCTTCCATGTTGATGGCGCAGGGTACGCCACCGACCAGCCAGTTCGGATGCGGGTTCTTGCCGCCGAAGATGGTGTGCACCTTGACGATTTCCTTCTGGAAATCGAGGGCTTCGAGGTAATGGGCGACCGCCATCAGGTTGGCTTCCGGCGGCAGCTTGTAGGCCGGGTTGCCCCAGTAGCCGTTCATGAAGGGACCGAGCTGGCCCGATTCGACGAATTTCTTCAGGCGGTTCTGGATGTCGCGGAAATAGCCCGGCGAGGAGAGCGGCCAGGAGGAAATACTTTGCGCCAAAGCCGAAGTCGCCTTGGGATCGGCCTTGAGGGCCGAAACCACGTCTACCCAGTCGAGGGCGTGCAGATGATAGAAGTGCACCAGGTGATCATGCACGTACAGGTTCAACTGCATGATGTTGCGGATGGTGTTGGCGTTTTCCGGGATCTTGATGGACAGCGCATCTTCCACGGCGCGCACCGAAGTCAGCGCGTGAGTGCCGGTACAGACACCGCAGATGCGCTCGGTGAAGGCCCAGGCATCGCGCGGATCGCGGCCCTTGAGGATGACTTCCAGACCGCGCCACATGGTGCCGGTGGACACCGCGTTACGGATGACGTTGTTGCTGTCGAGATTGACCTCGACGCGCAAATGACCTTCGATGCGGCAAACCGGGTCGACGACGACGCGCTTGCCGGAGTTATCGACCTTGAAGCCCTGGGTTTCGTAGGCAGCCATCTTATTTTTCCCCCTTCTGTTCTTCAGTCTCGCCGGCCTTCTGGCGGGCACGAACCAGCGCCGTCACGGCGGCATGCGCGGCAATCGCGGCGCCGACCGTGCCGGCGGCAGCCTTGCCGATGGCGTCGGCATTGCCTTCGACGCCGAAGGCCTTGATGTCGGTAACCCGGTCGTAGAAGCTGCCCTTGTCCCAGAAGCCTTCTTCCGAACAGCCGATACAGCCATGCCCGGACTGTACCGGCCAGCTCACGCCACCGTTCCAGCGCATCGAGGAACAGGCGTTGTAGGTGGTCGGGCCCTTGCAGCCCATCTTGTACAGGCAGTAGCCCTTGCGTGCCCCTTCGTCATCCCAGTTCTCGACGAACTGGCCGGCATCGAAATGGCCACGGCGATAGCACTTGTCGTGAATACGCTGGCCGTAGAACATTTTCGGACGACCCTGGCGGTCGAGCTCCGGAATGCGGTCGAAGGTCAGCATGTAGGTGACGACACCGGTCATCACTTCAGCAATCGGCGGGCAACCCGGCACATTAATGATCGGCTTGCCGGAAATGACTTTATGGACTGGCGTGGCGCGCGTCGGATTCGGCTTGGCGGCCTGCACGCAGCCGTAGGAGGCGCAGGCGCCCCAACTGATCACGGCCTTGGCGTCGGCGCAGGTTTCCTTGAGCACTTCGACGAAGGGACGACCGCCGTGGATGCAGAACATGCCGTCTTCGTTGAGCGGCGGGTTGCCTTCGACGGCAACGATGTAGTTGCCCTTGTACTTCTTCTTGACCTCTTCGATGATCGCCTCGGCCTGGTGACCGGCGGCGGCCATCAGCGTGTCGTCGTAATCGAGCGAGAGCATCGAGAGCACGACATCCTTGGTCAGCGGGTGCGCCGAGCGGATGAAGGATTCGGAGCAGCAGGTGCATTCGAGGCCGTGCAGCCAGATCACCGGCGTGCGCGGCTTGGTTTCCAGCGCCTGCGCGATGCGCGGTGCGGCGGCGCTGCCCAGGCCCAGCGAAGTGGCGGTCAGGCTGCAGAATTTGAGGAAGCTGCGCCGGGTAATGCCCTGGCGGCGCAGTACTTCATAGAATGTCTCGGTCACGGATGTATCCCCCATCGTTATGTCGCTTGGCGAGCAAAGCCTTATGCAAGCCCCGTGCCATTCGCCTGGAAATCAACAATTAACGATATAAATCAAGACATTTCCCGGCCGACCGGCAACCAGCAATGGACGTTGGGCATGCGACAAGTGGTCGACTTTAATACAGAGTGGAAGGTTTTATTCCATTCGCGACCGACACATTCGCCCGCCGCTTCGCCACAGTGTGTAATCACGATTCGCCCGATCCCGCCTTCTGGCTCTAAAATCCAGGCTACAGGAGAGAGACAGTGCCCAGAATCGTCGAACTGATCAGCAGTCAAAGCGGCCAGATCCGGCCCCATGCCACGCTCGGCGAAGCCGCGGCGATCATGGTCAAGGAAAAGCTGTCGTCGATCATCGTGGTCGACGACCAGCGCATTCTCGGCATCGCCACCGAAGGCGACATCCTGCACGCCATGCGTCAACATCGTGGCCTGCAGCAGCCGCTCGGCGCGGTGATGAGCACGACGGTGCACAGCCTGCCCGGCCACACCGAGTTCCGCGAAGCCTATCGCGCCGCAGCCCGCCTCGGCATCCGCCACATCGTCGTGACCGACGAGGCCGGCCAGCCGCTCGGGGTGGTCAGCGAATCGGATTTCCGCCACCACCTGGGGCCGGATTTTTTCCGCCACCTCAACAATGTCGACACATTGATGGAGCGGATGTTTCCCCGTCTGCCGCCGGAGGCGACGCTAGAGGCCGCCTTGTCGGCGATGGAGGCGGCGCGCGCCAGTTGCGCGGTGGTGGTCGAAGGCAACTTGCCGATCGGCATCCTGACCGAACGCGATGTCGTGCGCCTGTTCCTCGAGGCCGGCAACAACCCGCCGCTGACCAGCGTCATGACCCGGCCGGCGATTACCGTCAACGAAGACAGTTCGCTGGCCGATGCGGCGCAATTGATGGACCAACGGCGCATCCGCCATCTGGTCGTGGTCAATGGAGCCGGCCACGCCGTCGGTCTGCTGTCCGAACACACGCTGATGCGCCCGCTCGAACTCGATCTGCTCGATGACGCGCTGGCCGACCGCCTGGCCCTGACCCGCTCACGCGATCAGGCCGAAGAAAAAAGCAACCGCGACGAACGTTACCAACGGGCACTGCTCGACAATTTCCCCTTTCTCGTCTGGCTCAAGGATACCGAATCGCGCTTTCTCGCCGTCAATCGCGCCCTGGCCGAGAACTGCGGTGCCGCGTCGAGCAGCGAGCTGATCGGCAAATCCGATTTCGATCTCTTTCCGCCTGAACTCGCCGAGCGCTATCGGGCCACTGACCTCCGGGTCATGAACAGTCGGCAGAAACATGTGGTGGTCGAACCGATCGTTCGCGACCAACAGTTCACCTGGTTCGAGACCTGCAAGACACCGGTCATCGACGATAACGGCAAACTGCTCGGCACCGTCGGTTTCGCCCAGGACATTTCCGAACGGCGGCGGGCCGAAGAAGCCATCCTGCTGCGCAACGCGGCACTCGCCGGCATGCTGCGCAACGAACCGCTGGTCGGCGTCCTCGAACTGATCGCCCTCGCCGTCGAGGCCGAGATGCCGGAATGGACGTGCTCGACGCTGCTCCTGACAGACGACCGGGAGCACCTCTACCACTTCGCGGCGCCGCGCTTGCCCGAATGCTTCCGCGAGAGCGAACCCGGCCTGCCGATCCGGGCCGATTCCGGTTGCTCCGGCAGCGCGGCATTCCTGCAGCGGCGGGTCATCACCGAAGACATCGCCAACCACCCGAACTGGCTTGTCAAACGCGACTCGGCGGCGCAAGCCGGCTTCGCCGCGGCCTACGCCGAACCCATTTTCAACCCGCAACACCAGGTAATCGGCACCTTTACCGCCTACCACCACACCAGCCGCGGCCCGAGTGACGAACAGCAGGCCCTGCTGACCCACGCCGGCCAGTTGGCGGCGCTGATTCTCGCCCATCACCAGGGGGCAGAGAACCTGCAGAAAAGCCTGGAAACCTTTCGCGGCATTTTCGACAGCATCAGCGAGGCGCTGTTCATCCAGGCCGCCGACGGCACTTTCCTCGATGCCAACAGCGGTGCCGAGCAGATGTTCGGAGAGCCGCGCAGCGCACTGATCGGGCAGCGCCACACGGCGGTCGGCGCCCCCGGCCTGAACGATCCGCAACAAATCGAGCAGCACATCGCGGCAGCCATCGACGGCCAGCCGCAGTATTTCGAATACTGGGCGCAAAGTAGCAATGGGCGGATTTTCCCGGTCGATGTCCGGCTCCATCCCTGTCGCTATTTCGGTCAGCAGGTCTTGATCGCTTCCGTCGTCGACATCAGCCAACGCCAGCGCGCCGCCCTGCGCCTCGAGATCGAACACGACCTGGCGCAGGCCCTGGCCACCGGCCTGCCGCGCCAAGACGTGCTGAACACCATTCTCCAGGCCGCCTTGCGCTTCCCCGACCTGGATGCCGGCGGCATCTATTACCGGCAGGCCGACGGCGCCTATCACCTGGTGGCGCAGCAGGGACTGTCATCCCAATTCGTCGCCGAAAACAGCCAACTGGAAGCCGCCAGCCGGCAGGCGGCGGTCATTCAACAGGGCGACCTGGTGTGCACCTGCCGCGAACTCACCCAGCACTGCAACGATCCCGAACTGATCAACACGCCGCGCCTGCAAACCGAAGGCCTGCGCTGCCTGACCGTGCTACCGGTGATGGTCGGCGGCCAGCCCATCGCCTGCCTCTACCTGGCTGGCCGCCAGGCCGGACAGATCTCGCCCGACACACTGCAGGCCCTGGAAACGCTGACCGGCAATTTCGCCCAGACCCTGCTCCGCCTCAACGCCCAGGAAGAAGCCGAACGCCTGCAGCAAAATCTGGGCGGCCTGTTCAACACGCTGACCGATTTTCTCTTCGTGATCAACGGGGCTGGCCGCATCCTGCATTACAACCGGGCCCTCGCCGAAAATCTCGGCTACGGCCCCAACGCCCTGCTCGGCCAGCCGGTCAGCATCCTGCATCCGGTGAGCAGCAGCGAACAGGTCGGCCAGTTACTCGCCAAGATCGTCGCCGGCCAGTGCACGCACAGCCCGTTGCCGCTGGTGCACGCCGACGGCCACCTGATTAGCGCCGAAAGCCGTATCGTCGCCGGCTATTGGGACGGCCAGCCGGCCTTTTTCGGGATTGCCCAGGATATCAGCGAGCGCCTGATCGCCGAAGAACGCCAGAAGCTGGCCGCCAGCGTCTTCGATAATGCCCACGAAGGCATCATGATCACCGACCCGGCCGGCCACATCATCGAAGTCAATGCCACGTTCAGCGAACTGACCGGCTACAGCAGGGAAGAAGCCATCGGCCAGACCGCCGACCTACTGAAGTCCGGCCATCATGACGACGACTTTTACACGAAGATGTGGCAGACCATCCGCGACGTCGGCTACTGGCGGGGCGAAGTCTGGAACCGCAAGAAAGGCGGCGAAGTCTTCGTCGAGCTGCTGACCATCTCGACGGTGCGCAACCGGGCCGGCCAGATTTCCCACTTTGTCGGGATCTTCTCCGATATCACGGTGCTCAAGCAGCACCAGGAACGCCTCGAACATCTGGCCCATTTCGACGCCCTGACCCAGCTCCCCAACCGCATGCTGCTCGGCGACCGCATGCAACTGGCCATGGCCCAGACCGAGCGCAATGGCAAGGCCCTGGCCGTCTGCTATCTCGACCTCGACGGCTTCAAACCGGTCAATGACCAATACGGCCACGCCACCGGCGACAAGCTACTGGTCGAGGTCGCCCAGCGCCTGCGGAACTGCGTGCGGGCCGGCGACACGGTTTCCCGGCTGGGTGGCGACGAATTCGTGCTGCTTTTTTCCGAACTCGACAACGTGCGGGAATGCGACCATGCCATCAACCGTATCATCGCGGCACTGACCACACCGTTTCGCATCGGCGGCCATGAAATCTCCATTTCGGCCAGCATCGGTGTCACCCTCTACCCGCAGGACGGCTCCGACAGCGACACCCTGCTGCGCCATGCCGACCAGGCGATGTATGCCGCCAAACAAGCCGGCCGCAATCGCTTTCACCTGTTCGACCCGGAAAACGACCGCCGGGCCCGGGTCCGCCACGAGGAAGTGCGCCGCATCCGCGAAGCCCTGGCCGAGGGCGAGTTCGTGCTCTATTACCAACCCAAGGTGGACATGCGCCAGGGCAGCGTGGTCGGCGCCGAAGCGTTGATCCGCTGGCAGCATCCGGAGCGCGGCCTGCTCTTGCCCAACGACTTCCTGCCGGCCATCGAAGGCAGCGAACTTTCCATCGCCCTGGGCGACTGGGTCATCCAGGAAGCCTTGCGCCAGTTGAGCATCTGGCAGGAGCAGGGGCTCGACCTGGCGGTCAGCGTCAATATCGCCGGCGAACACTTGCAGGGCCATGGCTTCGCCCGGCGCCTCGGGGAGTTGCTGGCCGCCCACCCGAACGTCGCGCCGCACAACCTGGAACTGGAAGTGCTGGAGACGGCGGCCCTCGAAGACATCGGCCGGGTCGCCGAACTGTTCGCCGAATGCCGGCGGTTCGGCGTCAGCTTCTCGCTCGACGACTTCGGTACCGGTTATTCCTCGCTCACCTATTTCCGCCGCCTGCCGGCCGATGTCCTGAAAATCGACCAGTCCTTCGTCTGCGACATGCTCGACGACCCGGACGACCTGGCCATCGTCGAAGGCGTCATCGGCCTGACCCAGGCCTTCCAGCGCAAGGTGATCGCCGAAGGCGTCGAAACGGTCGAGCACGGCCTGGTTTTGCTGCTCCTCGGCTGCGACATGGCGCAGGGCTTCGGTATCGCCCGGCCAATGCCGGCGGCCAAGCTGCCGGCCTGGGTGGCGCTGTTCCGACCGGACAAGCTGTGGGATCAGGCCACCGTCTTCCGCTGGTCGCGCGAAGACCTGCCGCTGCTGATCGCCGGAGTCGACCACCAGCGCTGGAAAAAAAGCCTGTACGCCTACCTCGCCGACAGCACGGCAAGCTTGCCGGCCCCGCCCAACGAGCCCGGGCAATGCCGCTTTGGCCGCTGGTACCATAGTCCGGCGGCGCAAAAATATGCCGTTTTCTCCGACTTCGCCGAACTCGCGCCGCTCCACCGCCGCTTCCATCGGCTTGGCGAAGAGCTGATGGCACAGCGCACGACCGCCAGCGAAGCGAGCCGTCAGTCGCAACTCGGCGAGTTGGAAGAGCTGAGCGGCGCCTTGTCCCGACACCTGGAAAAAATCCAGGCTGCGCTACTGCTTTCCTATCAAGTCAGGAAACCTTAAGCAAAATTGGGCAGACTGGCGACCCGCGATCGATCGCCCCTCGCCATTCCCGCCGCGCGACGGGGCAAGAAGCGCCGTTTTTCTTGCCCCTTCTGTTTGCTTCCCGCCAATCTGCCGGTACACTTGCAGGCTGATTATTTGTCCCTGATTTCTTTCGGTTTTTCTCCTGATGCTTGAAGCTGACAATCTGGAATGCGTGCGCGGTGAGCGCCGCTTGTTCGCCGGCCTCGGCTTTCAGCTGGAAGCGGGGGAGCTACTCTATTTGCAGGGCAAGAACGGCGCCGGCAAGACCAGCCTGCTGCGCATGCTGATCGGCCTGCTGCCGCCGGAAGCCGGCGAAATCCGCTGGCGGGGCAAAGCGATCCGGCAGCAATCCGACGAGTTTCGGGCCGATCTTTGTTATCTCGGCCACCTGAATGCCATCAAGGAAGAATTGACGCCGCTCGAAAATCTGCTGGCCGCCGCCCGCCTGGCCGACGAAACGCTGAGCGAAGACGATGCCATCGACGCTCTCGAGCAGGTCGGCCTGGCCGGTCGCGAGGACCTGGCCTGCAAATACCTCTCGCAAGGCCAGAAACGGCGCGTCGCGCTGGCCCGTCTGGTCAAGGAAAAACGCCCCCTATGGATTCTCGATGAACCCTTCGTGGCCCTTGATGTGGCGGCCGTCGACTGGCTGGCCGGGATCATTTCCGGCCACCTCCAACGCGGCGGCCTGGCCGTCATGACAACGCACCAGTTGGTCGATATCGCGGCCGGCCGGGTCCGCGAATTGCGGCTCAGTTGAGGGAAAGCGGCGGATGCTGAAAATCGTCATGGCGGTGATTACCCGCGATCTCAAACTGGCCATGCGGCGCCAGGCCGATATCGTCTCGGCGCTCTTCTTCTTCATCATCGTGGTCAGCCTCTTTCCGCTCGGTGTCGGGCCGGAGCCCGACCTGTTGCGCAAATTGGCGCCCGGCGTGCTGTGGGTGGCCGCCCTGCTCGCCACCATGCTGTCGCTGCCCCGCCTGTTCGCCGACGACCATCGCGACGGCACGCTCGAACAACTGGCCCTGGCGCCCTACCCGCTGGGCCTGGTGGTGACCGGTAAAGTGATCGCTCACTGGCTGGTTTCCGGCCTGCCGCTGGCGCTGATCGCACCGGTCCTCGGCATCCAGTTCGATCTTTCGGCCGATGCCCTGCTCGTCCTGACCCTCGCCATCCTGCTCGGCACCCCGGCCCTCTCCGGCATCGGCGCCATCGGCGCCGCCCTGACCCTGGGCCTGCGCGGCGGCGGCGTCCTCCTTTCGCTACTCGTTCTGCCGCTCTACATTCCGGTGCTAATATTCGGCGCTGGCGCAGTGGATGCGACGGTGACCGGTCTCGGGGGGGAAGGTCATCTATCCCTGCTTGCCGCCCTGACCTTTGCCTCAATTGGCTTTGCCCCCTGGGCATCGGCCGCCGCCTTGAAGATTGCCCTCGAATGAAAGATCGCTTCAATCTCTATCGTCTGGCCTCGCCAGCGACCTTCTATCCCTTCGCCGGGACGATGATTCCCTACTTTGCCGCGGTCTCGGCGGTCTTCGGCATGGCCGGCCTCTATCTCGGGATGCTGGTTGCGCCCACCGACTTCCAGCAGGGGGAAGGCTACCGGATCATCTTCATCCACGTCCCGGCCTCCTGGATGTCGATGTTCATCTACCTGGTGATGGCCTTCTGGGCCGCCATCGGCCTCGCCTTCAACACCCGCCTGTCGGGCATGATGGCGCAGGCCCTGGCCCCGACCGGCGCCCTGATGGCTTTCCTGTCGCTGTGGACCGGCGCCCTGTGGGGCAAGCCGATGTGGGGCGCCTGGTGGGTATGGGATGCCCGACTGACCTCGGAACTCATCCTGCTCTTCCTCTATATCGGCTACATGGCGCTGACCGCCGCCATCGACGATGCGCGCCGCGCCGACAAGGCCGGCGGATTATTGCTGCTGGTCGGCGTCATCAACGTGCCGATCATCTATTTTTCGGTCAAATGGTGGAACACGCTGCACCAGGGCTCAAGCATCAACATGGCCAAATCGTCGATGGCGACCACCATGTTGTGGGGGATGTTGCTGATGGCCATGTGCTTCTGGATGTATTCGATTGCCGTCGCCCTGATGCGGGTGCGCACCATCATGCTGGAGCGCGAACGGCATACCGACTGGGTCAAGGCCCGCCTGGCGGGAGACGAAAAATGATCTACTGGCACAGTTTTGCCGACTTCATCGCCATGGGCGGTTACGCCGGCTACGTCTGGGGCTCCTTCGGCGTCACCGCCCTGATCATGCTGATTGAACCTATTTTGGTCAGCCGCAATCGAAAGTCCACCATAGCTCGTCTAAGGCGTCAGTTGCGCGCCGAAACCAGGAACACCGCTGAATGAAATCCCGCCACAAGAAACTCGCGCTGATCGGCGGCGCGCTCGCCGTCCTCGGCATCATCGCTTCCCTCGTCCTCAACGCCCTGAACAGCAATATCGCGCTTTACATCACGCCGACCGAAGTCGCCGGGGGCAAGGCGCCGCAAGGCAAGGCCTTCCGCATCGGCGGCCTGGTCAAGGAAGGCAGCCTGCAGCGCCAGGCCGACGGCGTCACCATGGCTTTTGTCATCACCGACACCGCCAAGGACATCAAGGTCAATTACAAGGGCATTTTGCCCGACCTTTTCAAGGAGGGGAAAGGCGTCGTGGCACAAGGCAAGATGACGGCGAACGATACTTTTGCCGCGCAGGAAGTGCTGGCCAAGCACGACGAGAATTACATGCCACCGGAAGCCGCCAAGGCCGTCAGCGACGCCCAGGCGGCCAGCCAGAAATCCGCTGCGGCGGCCGACAAGCCGAAAGCGAGCTACTGATCATGATTCCCGAACTCGGCCATTTCGCTCTCATCCTTGCCGTGCTGGTCGCCCTCATCCTCGGCACCCTGCCCTTGATTGGCGCCCACCAGAACCGTCTCACCTGGATCGCCGTGGCTCGCCCGGCGGCCGTCGCTTTTGCGCTGCTCGTCACCTTTTCCTTCGGCTGTCTGACGCAGGCTTTTGTCGCCAACGATTTCTCGGTGGTCTACGTCGCCCAGCACTCGAACTCGCTGCTGCCCATCCAGTATCGCGTCGCCGGCGTCTGGGGCGGCCATGAGGGCTCCTTGCTGCTGTGGATGCTGATGCTGTCCTGGTGGACCGTTTCCGTTGCCATGCTCTCCCGGCAACTACCGGAAGCCATGGTGGCCCGCGTCCTCGGCACCCTCGGCCTGGTCGCCTTCGGCTTCCTGCTCTTCATCCTGATTACTTCCAACCCCTTCGAACGCCTGCTGCCGGGCGCCGCCGAAGGACGCGACCTCAATCCGCTGTTGCAGGATCCCGGTCTGGTCATTCATCCGCCGATGCTCTACATGGGCTACGTCGGGTTCTCGGTGGCTTACGCCTTTGCCGTCGCCGCCCTCCTTTCCGGTCAGCTCGACGCCGCCTGGGCGCGCTGGTCGCGGCCGTGGACCATGGCCGCCTGGTGCTTCCTGACCCTCGGTATCGCCCTCGGTTCGTGGTGGGCCTATTACGAACTGGGCTGGGGCGGCTGGTGGTTCTGGGATCCGGTCGAAAACGCCTCCTTCATGCCCTGGCTGGTCGGCACGGCGCTGATCCACAGCCTGGCGGTCACCGAAAAACGCGGCAGCTTCAAGAACTGGACGGTACTGCTGGCGATCGCCGCCTTTTCGCTGTCGCTGCTCGGTACCTTCCTGGTTCGTTCCGGCGTTCTGACCTCGGTCCATGCTTTCGCCACCGACCCGAAACGCGGCATTTTCATCCTCGCCTTCCTGGTCGCCGTCATCGGCTCCTCGCTTACCCTGTTCGCCTGGCGGGCCCCCAAGGTCGGACTGGGCGGCCGCTTCGGCTTGCTCTCCCGGGAATCGCTGCTGCTCACCAACAACGTCATGCTGGTCGTTGCCGCGGCCACCGTCCTGCTCGGCACGCTCTACCCGCTGCTCGTCGATGCCTTGGGCGTCGGCAAGATTTCGGTCGGCCCGCCCTACTTCAACGCGGTGTTCGTGCCGGTAATGACGCCGGTGCTCTTCCTGATGGGCGTCGCGCCTTTCGCCCACTGGAAGGAAGCCTCGATTCCGGAAATTTTCCGCACCGTCCGCTGGGCCTTGATTCCGGCCGTCATCGTCGCCGTCGCGCTGCCGCTGATTTACGGCGCCTGGAGCCCGCTGGCCGCACTCGGCCTGTTGCTCGCGGTCTGGATCGTCGTCACCGGCGGCATCAATTTCGTCGAGCGCGTTCAACATACGCGGGCCGGCCAATCATTCCTGAGCGCTGCCCTGAAACAGCCGCGCCACTTTTTCGGCATGCATCTGGCGCATCTCGGCATCGCTGTCTTCGTCACCGGCGTCACCATGGTGAACAGCTTCCAGGAAGAAAAGGACGTCAAGATGGCGCCCGGCGACACCGTCCATGTCGCCGGCTACAGCTTTACCTTCAACGGCACGCGCGCGGTGCAGGGGCCGAACTACGCGGCGGCCCAGGGCGATTTCGACCTGGCGATCAACGGCCAGTTCCAGCGCAAGATGAACCCGGAAAAGCGGAATTACAACTCGTCGGCCATGCCGATGACCGAGGCTTCGATCGATGCCGGTTTCCTGCGCGACGTCTACGTCTCGCTCGGCGAACCGATCGATCGCGAGCGGCCGGAAGGGGAATGGGCCGTTCGCGTCTATTACAAGCCGTTCGTCGACTGGATCTGGGGCGGTTGCTTCCTGATGGCCTTGGGCGGCCTGCTGACCATGCTCGACCGGCGTTATCGCCTCAAATCCCGCGCCTCTGCCACCATCCACACCCCTGCCGGAACTCAAAACGCATGAACCGTTATTTCTGGATTCTTGGCGGCTTTGCCGCCCTGGTCGTCCTACTCGCCATCGGCCTCAACCTCGACCCCCGCGATGTGCCCTCGCCGCTGATCGGCAAGCCGGCCCCCAGCTTCAATCTCACCGTCCTGGCAACACCGGACAAGAGCCTCGGCCCCAAGGACATGCAGGGCAAGGTCTGGCTGCTCAACGTCTGGTCTACCTGGTGCGTTTCCTGCCGCCAGGAACACCCGGTGCTGGTCGACTTCTCGAAGAAGACGAACGTGCCGCTGGTCGGTCTGAACTACAAGGAGGTGCGCGGCGATGGCGATTTCGACATCAGCAAGATCAAGCCCGCCGAAGAGAAATCGCTGGCCCTGCAGCGGGCCAATCAATGGCTGGCCCAGCACGGCAATCCCTACACCCTGACGGTGATGGATCTCGACGGCCGGGTCGGTATCGACTACGGCGTGTACGGCGTGCCCGAAACCTATGTCATCGACAAAGCCGGGGTGATCCGCATGAAGCACACCGGCCCGATCAACCCTGACGTCCTCGACAAGAAAATCCTGCCCCTGCTGGCGGAGCTGAACCAATGAGGGCCCGCCTGCTGGCCTGCTGTCTCGCCCTGGGCTGCCTGTTGCCACTGGCTCACGCCGGCGAGGCGGCCCCCCTAGCGGCCGACCCGGTGGCCGAAAAACGCCTGCAGGAAATCTCGGCCGAACTGCGCTGCCTGGTCTGCCAAAACCAGACCATCGCCGACTCCAATGCCGAACTGGCCCAGGACCTGCGCCACGAAATCCGCGGCATGATCCAGAGCGGCCAGTCCGACAAGCAGATCATCGACTTCATGGTCACCCGCTATGGTGATTTCGTACTCTACCGGCCGCCGGTCAACGGGGTCACGCTGCTCCTCTGGGGCGGCCCGATGGCCCTCCTGCTGATCGGCATTTGGGCGCTCCTCCGTTACCTGCGCCAGCGCGCCCGCCGCATAGACGCCGAGCAGCCGCTTTCCGCCGAGGAAGCCAGCCGCGCCGATACCCTGCTCAACGAAACCGCTCCTAAATGAACCAATTCGCCATTTTCGCCACCCTGCTCATCGTCCTGGTTGCCGGCATTCTTCTCACCCCGCTGTGGCTCGGGCGCCGCCCGAGTGGGCACAAGCTCGACCGCCGGGAAACCAATCTCGGTATTTTCCGTGACCAACTGGCCGAGTTGGAAAAGGAGAAAATCGAAGGCAGCCTGGCCGAAGCTGATTTCGAGCAGGCCAAAAGCGAACTGAAACGACGCCTGCTGGAAGAAACCGCCCCGACCGGAACCGACGCCGCACCGGCCAGCCATGCTCCGAGCCGGAAGACGGCCATTGCCATTTTGCTGCTGCTGCCGCTGCTCTCCCTGCTCGGCTACGGCCTGCTCGGCAATTTGCGCGCCCTTGATCCGACCCAGACCGGGGCGGCGCCGAAAATGACGCCGGAGCAGATCAATGCCATGGTCAACAAGCTGGCGGAACGCCTGCAAGCCAATCCGGGCGACCAGAAGGGCTGGCTGATGCTGGCCCGCTCCTATCGCACCATGGGCCGCTATGACGAAGCCGCCCAAGCCTATGGCAAGGCGGAAACGCTGGTCAATGCAGATCCCGACCTGCTCGCCACCTACGCCGAAACCCTGGGCCTGGCCAGCGGCAAGGGCCTGGCCGGCAAACCGCGGCAACTGGTCGAGCGCGCCCTCAAGCTCGATCCAAACAATGCCCACTCGCTTTACCTGGCCGGCGCCGCCGCCATGGAAGCCGGCGACAACAAGCAAGGCATTGCCTACTGGGAAGCCCTGCTGCCCCAGGTCGAGCCGGGTTCCGATATCGACCAGATGCTGCGTAGCGGCATCGATAAAATGAAACAAGGAAAATAGCCCGCCGGCCGCTCGGCCCGCCCCTGGCAGCGCCGGAACTTTGCCGGCGAACCGGCATCAACCCTCGGAAAAGGGGCGGGAATAGCTGCGTTCGAGCGCCATCTGCGGTAAATTTGCCAAACCGGATCGACCAATTTCGCGCATAATGCTTTAGTCATACCCACCGTCTTTCGCGAAAGGAGCTTGCATGCATTGGTTAACCCTGCCATCGCCCAAGGCAGTCCAGCCCCCTGCCTTCCTCGATCTGGCCGGTGCCAGGAGCTGGCTGGCGACCCAGCCGCAAGCCCAGCCGCTGCTCATGCAAAGAGCCCTGAGCACCCAGATCGACGCCATTGACGCGGGCCAACTGGCGCCAGCGCAAGCCGTCGAGTTGCTCGACTTCCTGCACCATAGCGTCGTACCGACCCAGGCCAGCCTGGAAGTGCGCTACGCGCGCAAAGCCCTGCCCATGCCGGCCGATGAGGAACGCATTTTTGGCGCCGCGCAGGAACTGTGGTCCCAGTTGGGTATCGCCTATCTCCGCCGGGCCCCGCACCTTGCCCCGGCGGAAAAGTGCCCGCTCCTGCTGCGCGCCGCCAATGCCTTCCGGATGGCCGAGTTCTGTCACTTTCTGGCCGGCCGCGAATGTCCGCCGCTGCTCGACCAACTGCTGTTTGCCGTGCTGATCCACGGCGAGAGTTCCGGCATCCTGCGCCAACCGGTCGCCGACACGGATTTACCGCATCTCGGCGAAGCCAATATCGCCGGTCTGCTGGCCTGGGCTTTCCTGCTCCGGCTGCTCGACCCCTATCGCCTGACCTCGGCCCAGCTCACCGTGGCCAACCGGGCCCTCAGTCGCTGGCGCGAGTTGTGCAGTTTTCATGCGGTGGCCGATCCCTCACCGAAAGTGCAGGGCATCGCGCTGGCGGCGCAGTTTGACGTCGAATTGCCGGAAGGCACGCCGGCCTGGCTGAATATCCGCTCGGTCAGCCGCAAAATCCAGGCCCGTCTCGATGCCCTGCGCCGCGGCGAAACGCCCGAAGCCCTGAAACTGGGACGCGAACTCTCGGCGTCCGCCTGCATCCGCCTGCTGCTCGACATCGAACAGCGTCTGCAACTGCAGCCCGCAACGGCCAGCCTGGAAAGCGGCGAACTGCTTCTGGTGTTTGGCGCCGAACATGCTTTCAGCGTGTTCACCGACGAATACCTGAATCCGAGTAGCGGCATGGATGTGACCAGTGGCTCCCTGTCCAACCAGCGCATGGCCGTGTTCGGCTTTGACCAGGTATCGCGTCTGCCGACAGCCGTCTGCAAACTGGACATTCCCGGCGAAACCTGGACCCTGGCCGCCGGGCGGGCCAGCCGGGCGGGCTGGGCCGGGGCTCGCCGCCTGGCCCCCTGTCTGGTCGCCAACACCCTCGCCGGACAGCCGCGACTGGGCGTCCTGCGTGCCCTGCTGTGCGATGGGGAAGCTACCCTGAAAGGCCGGATTGACTGGTATGGCGGCACGGTCGAGGCCTACCGTCTGCAGCAACAGGGCCTGCGCGAGCAAAAATTGCCCCGCGTCGCCGTCTTCCTGCTCCGCGAAGCCACGCAGATGTCGTTGATCCTGCCCAGCAATGCGCCGATACGGCCGGGCGTCGGACTGGCCCTGGAAGGCCATTTGATCCAGCATCTGGTGCCCACCGAAGTCATCGAACGGGGCATCGACTTCGTCCGTTACGCCTGCCGCCCGGGCTGAAAACAAAAACGGCCCGTCAATTGACGGGCCGGGCTGATGCTACCGACCGTCCGCGACGGTCGGGCAAGGGCTTATTCGAACTCGATGATGATCTGATCCACCGACAGGCTTTCGCCGGCCGCCGCCGAGATCTTCTTGACCTTGCAGTCCTGGTCGGCCTTGAGGATGTTTTCCATCTTCATGGCTTCGATGACGGCCAGCTTCTCGCCGGCCTTCACTTCCTGACCGACCGCCACGGCGACTTCGCGCAGCAGGCCCGGCATCGGGGAAAGCAGGAACTTCGACAGGTCGGGCGCCGGCTTCTCGGGCATCAGGGCCAGCAGTTCGGCAGCACGGGCGCTCATCACCATGAAGTCGGCACGCGTGCCCCAATGGAACAGGGAGTATTTCGTCTTGTGCCGTTCGACCTGCAGCGTGAATTCCTCTCCGTTGCAGGTGCCGTTGAACAACGATTGACCCAGTTTCCAGTCGGAGAGGATCTCGTACTGTTCGCCCTTGTATTCGACGTGGTAACCGCCGTCGATCGGACGGGCAACCACGTGATGGCTCTCGTTGCCATTCGGGTTCAGGCGGACAACACACCACTGGTCGCGGACGATGCGCTCATGGCCTTGCAACTGGCCGGAGATCGAGGCGGAACGGTCGGTGAAGGCGCGGTACACGTAAGCGGCGACGGAAACCAGCAGGGCCGGATCATCGTGCGGCACCATCGAGGCGTCGAAACCCTGCGGATATTCCTTGGCGATGAAACTGGTATCGAAGATGCCGGACTGGAAACGCGGATGTTGCATCAGCGCGGCCTGGAACGGAATGTTCGAGGAAATGCCACGGATCACGAAACCGTTCAGGGCGTCGCGCATGCGGGAAATCGCCTGCTCGCGGGTAGCGCCATGGACGATCAGCTTGGCGATCATCGAATCGTAATACATCGAGATTTCGCCACCGTCGTACACCCCGGTATCGACGCGAACCGAACCTTCTTCCTTGGGCGGCTGGAACTTGACCAGACGACCGGTAGACGGCAGGAAGCCGCGGAACGGGTCTTCGGCGTTGATCCGGCATTCCATGGCCCAGCCGTTGATGCCGACGTCGGCTTGCGACAGGGGCAGCTTTTCGCCGTAGGCGACACGGATCATCTGCTCAACCAGATCGAGGCCGGTGATCAGCTCGGTGACCGGGTGCTCCACCTGCAGGCGGGTATTCATTTCCAGGAAGTAGAACTCCTTGGTCGCACCGGAAACAACGAACTCGACGGTACCGGCCGATTCGTACTGCACCGCACGGGCCAGGGCCACGGCCTGTTCGCCCATCGCCTTGCGCATTTCCGGATCGACGAAGGGGCTCGGCGCCTCTTCGATGACCTTCTGATGACGACGCTGGATCGAGCAGTCGCGCTCGTTGAGGTAGACGTAGTTGCCATGGCTGTCGCCGAGCACCTGGATTTCGATGTGGCGCGGTTCCAGCACGTATTTTTCGATGAAGACGCGGTCGTCGCCGAAGGAATTGCGGGCTTCATTGACGCAGGAGGAGAAACCTTCGTGCGCTTCGGCATCGTTGTAGGCCACGCGCAGACCCTTGCCGCCGCCGCCGGCGGAAGCCTTGATCATCACCGGGTAACCGATGCCCTGGGCGATCTTGACGGCTTCGTCAGGACCGGCGATGGCGTCGTTGTAACCCGGAATGGTGTTGACCTGGGCGGCAATGGCCAGCTTCTTGGACTCGATCTTGTCGCCCATCTTGGCGATCGAGTAGTGCTTCGGCCCAATGAACTTGATGCCTTCTTCTTCCAGACGACGCGAGAAAGTGGCGTTTTCCGAGAGGAAGCCGTAACCCGGGTGAACCGCTTCAGCGCCGGTCTGCTTGCAGGCGGCGATGATCTTGTCCATGACCAGATAAGACTCTTTCGAGGCGGCCGGACCGATACAGACGGCTTCGTCAGCCAGGTCGACGTGCAGCGAATCCTTGTCGGCTTCGGAATAGACGGCAACCGTCTTGATACCCATCTTGCGGGCGGTCTTGATGACGCGGCAGGCAATTTCGCCGCGATTGGCAATCAGAATTTTCTTGAACATATGTGTTTGTCCTGTTTTTTTAGGATCGAGGATCGAGGGGCTTGAGCTGCTAGTAAGCGCGGCCCCTCGATCCTAATAGCTCGATCCTCGATCCTAATCAGAGCGGAATGTTGCCGTGCTTGCGCCACGGGTTTTCGAGTTTCTTGTCGCGCAGCATGGCCAGCGAACGGGCGATCCGCTTGCGGGTGGCGTGCGGCATGATGACGTCGTCGATGAAGCCACGCGCGCCCGCCACGAACGGGTTAGCGAACTTGGTCTTGTACTCGGCTTCGCGCTCGGCCAGCTTGGCCGGATCGTTCTTTTCCTCGCGGAAAATGATCTCGACGGCGCCCTTCGGGCCCATCACGGCGATTTCCGCCGACGGCCAGGCGAGGTTGACGTCGCCGCGCAGATGCTTGGACGACATCACGTCGTAGGCACCGCCGTAGGCCTTGCGGGTAATCACGGTCACCTTCGGCACGGTGCATTCGGCGTAGGCGTAGAGCAGCTTGGCGCCGTGCTTGATGATGCCGCCGTATTCCTGCTGGGTGCCCGGCATGAAGCCCGGGACGTCGACGAAGGTGACGACCGGAATGTTGAAGGCATCACAGAAGCGCACGAAGCGGGCAGCCTTGATCGAGGACTTGATGTCCAGGCAACCGGCCAGCACCAGCGGCTGGTTGGCGACGATACCGACCGGATGGCCGTCGATGCGACCGAAACCGATAATGATGTTCTTGGCGTATTCGGCCTGCAGTTCGAAGAAGTCGTGGTCATCGACGACCTTGACCAGCAGTTCCTTCATGTCGTAGGGCTTGTTGTTATTGTCCGGCACCAGGGTGTCGAGCGAATAATCGAGACGCGCAGCCGGATCGTTGGTCCACGTGACCGGCGGCTTTTCCTTGTTGTTGGAAGGAATGAAGGTCATGAAACGACGCAGCATGGCCAGCGCTTCGACATCGTTCTCGAAGGCCAGATCGGCGACGCCGGACTTGCTGGTATGGGTGATGGCACCGCCCAGTTCTTCGGCGGTGACGTCTTCGTGGGTCACGGTCTTGACGACTTCCGGACCGGTCACGAACATGTAGGAAGAATCCTTGACCATGAAGATGAAGTCGGTCATCGACGGCGAATACACCGCACCACCGGCACAGGGGCCCATGATCATGGAAATCTGCGGCACGACGCCGGAGGCCATGACGTTGCGCTGGAAGACGTCGGCGTAACCGCCGAGGGAAGCGACACCTTCCTGGATGCGGGCGCCGCCCGAGTCGTTGAGGCCGATCACCGGCGCGCCAACCTTCATCGCCTGGTCCATGACCTTGCAGATCTTCTCGGCATGGGTTTCCGACAGCGAGCCGCCGAACACCGTGAAATCCTGCGAGAAAACGAACACCAGACGGCCGTTGATCGTGCCATAGCCGACGACGACGCCGTCACCCGGCGTTTTTTCCGACTGGTCCATGCCGAAATCGACGCAGCGATGCTCCTTGAACATGTCCCATTCCTCGAAGGAATCCGGGTCGAGCAGCAGCTCGATGCGTTCGCGGGCGGTCAGCTTGCCCTTCTTGTGCTGGCTGGCGATACGCTTCTGACCGCCGCCGAGGCGGGCCAGTTCGCGCTTTTCTTCCAGCTGTCGGATGATGTCGTGCATAGAGGAAATCTCCCTAAATGGTGCGGGTAATACGAAAAAATCAGTGTTTGAGGTAACCGAGCAGGGCATACGCGGCAGCAGCCGGAGTCGTATTGCCCTCCTCGACGGAACGGGTCAGCGCCGGCAGGTTTTCCTGGACCAGCGGATGCCGACGGAAATGCTGATGCAGGCCGGCCTCGATCAACTGCCACATCCAGGACAGGGCCTGGTGCTGGCGTTTCTGCTCGAATTCGCCGGTCGGCTTCAAGGCCGCCTGGTACTTCTCGACCTGCGCCCAGAAGTCGGCGATGCCTTCCTTGTGCAGGGCCGACAGCGCGACAACCGGCGGCGCCCAGTGGGGCGAGGCCGGACGCAGCATGTGCAGCGCATTGCGCCATTGGGCGCGGACGACGGCGGTGGCCTGACGGTCGATATCGGCCTTGTTGATGACCACCATGTCGGCGATCTCGACAATGCCCTTCTTGATCGCCTGCAGGTCGTCGCCGGCATTCGGCAACTGCAGCAGGCAGAACATGTCGACCATACCGGCGACGGTCGTTTCCGACTGGCCGACACCGACGGTCTCGATGATGATTACGTCGTAGCCGGAAGCTTCGCAGAGCAGCATGGCTTCACGCGACTTTTCGGCAACGCCGCCCAGCGAACCGGAGGATGGGCTTGGCCGGATGAAGGCTTCCTCGCGCTGGGAAAGCAGTTCCATGCGCGTCTTGTCGCCGAGAATGGAACCCCCGGACACCGAAGACGAAGGGTCGACGGCGAGCACGGCGAGTTTCTTGCCCTGCTCAATCAGCCAGACGCCGAGCGCCTCGATGAAAGTCGATTTGCCCGCCCCCGGCACGCCGGAAATGCCGATGCGGATGGCTCGGCCGGTGTGCGGTAACAGCGCGTTCAACACCTGCTGGGCGCGCTGCTGGTGATCGGGCCGCGTCGACTCGATCAGCGTAATGGCCTTGGCCAGCGCGCGGCGCTGCCCGGCCAGGACGCCGTCGACCAGCGACTGGTCGGCCGCCGACAGAAGATTTGCGCGCACGGGAGCTTCGCCCAGATTCATGCGGCGCTTAGCCGCGCGCCTTGCGGATTTCTTCGAGCACCTTGATGGCCGAATCCTCGATCCGCGTCCCCGGCCCGAAAATGGCCTTGGCACCGGCGTTGTAGAGGTAATCGTAATCCTGGGCCGGAATCACGCCGCCGGCGAAAACGATGATGTCGTCACCGCCCTGATCCTTCAAGGCCTTGACCAGTTGCGGCAGCAGGGTCTTGTGACCGGCCGCCAGCGACGACACGCCGACGGCGTGCACGTCGTTTTCGATGGCCTGGCGGGCGGCTTCTTCCGGGGTCTGGAACAGCGGGCCCATGTCGATGTCGAAGCCGAGGTCGGCATAGGCCGTGGCAACCACCTTGGCGCCGCGGTCATGGCCGTCCTGGCCGAGCTTGGCGATCATGATGCGCGGGCGACGGCCTTCTTCTTCGGCGAACTTGGCGACATCGGCCTTGATCGATTCCCAGCTTTCCTGACCTTCGACAACGCCGCCGTACACACCCGAAATGGTCTGGTTGTTGGCGCGGAAACGACCGAAGACCTTTTCCAGCGCATCCGACACTTCGCCGACCGTGGCGCGCAGGCGCATGGCCTTGACGGTCAGGTCGAGCAGGTTGCCTTCGCCGCTTTCGGCGGCCTTGGTCAATGCCTCCAAAGCGGCGTTGACCGCAGCCGTATCGCGCGTCGCGCGGATCTGCTTGAGACGGGCGATCTGCGATTCACGCACGGCATGGTTGTCGATATCGAGGATGTCGATGGCGTCTTCCTTGGCCAGCTTGTACTTGTTGACGCCGACGATGACGTCCTTGCCGGAGTCGATGCGCGCCTGCTTGTCGGCCGCACAGGTTTCGACCTGCATCTTGGCCCAGCCGGATTCGACGGCCTTGGTCATGCCGCCCATCGCCTCGATTTCCTGGATGATGCCCCAGGCCTTGTCGGCCATGTCCTGGGTCAGCTTTTCCATCATGTAGGAACCGGCCCACGGATCGACGACGTTGGTAATGTGGGTTTCTTCCTGGATGATCAGCTGGGTGTTGCGGGCGATGCGCGACGAGAACTCGGTCGGCAGCGCGATGGCTTCGTCCAGCGCATTGGTGTGCAGCGACTGGGTGCCGCCGAAAACGGCGGCCATCGCTTCGATGGTGGTACGCACGACGTTGTTGTACGGATCCTGTTCAGTCAACGACCAGCCGGAGGTCTGGCTGTGCGTACGCAGCATCTTCGACTTGGCGCTCTTGGCGTTGAAACCGGTCATGATGCGATCCCACAACAGGCGGCCGGCGCGCATCTTGGCGATTTCCAGGTAGAAGTTCATGCCGACGGCCCAGAAGAAGGACAGGCGACCGGCGAAGGTATCGACGTCCATGCCCGAAGCGACGCCGGTGCGCACGTATTCCATGCCGTCGGCCAGCGTGAAGGCCAGCTCGATGGCTTGGTTAGCGCCGGCTTCCTGGATGTGATAGCCGGAAATCGAGATCGAATTGAACTTCGGCATATGCTGTGCCGTGTAGCCGAAAATGTCGGCAATGATCTTCATCGACGGTTTGGGCGGATAGATATAGGTATTCCGCACCATGAATTCTTTGAGAATGTCGTTCTGGATGGTGCCCGACAGCTTGTCCTGCGGCACGCCCTGTTCCTCGGCGGCAACGATGTAGCCGGCGAGAATCGGCAGCACGGCACCGTTCATGGTCATCGAGACGGAAATCTTGTCGAGCGGAATGCTGTCGAAGAGGATCTTCATGTCTTCGACGGAATCAATCGCCACGCCGGCCTTGCCGACGTCGCCGGTGACACGGGCGTTATCCGAGTCGTAACCGCGGTGCGTCGCCAGGTCGAAAGCCACGGAAACGCCCTGACCGCCGGCGGCGAGCGCCTTGCGGTAGAAGGCATTGGAGGCTTCGGCGGTGGAGAAGCCGGCGTACTGGCGGATGGTCCACGGCTTGACGGCATACATCGTCGGCTGCGGGCCGCGCAGATAGGGCGCGAAGCCAGGCAGGGTGTCGGCAAATTCGAGGCCGGCAACATCGGCCTTGGTATACAGCGCCTTGACGGCCAGACCTTCCGGGGTGTTCCAGACCAGATTCCCGATGTCGCCGCCCGGAGACTGTTTGGCTGCGGCCTTTTCCCAAGCATCCAGGTTATTGGAATCAAAGAACTTTTCAGACATGACACACCCCTCGCCGATTCGATTTTTTCAGGCCGATGATGCAGAATTCAAAATTCTACGCCCTCAGGCCCAGCTTGACATACCAAACCTCACATAATACTTTATCCATAATTATGGAAGCAAGTCGGCAAAGCATCGACGTGCCCATTCACACTAGACGGAAACAATGAACCGCATTGCACCTACTGCGCTCTACCAGGAAGTCGCCGAGCGACTCCGCCAGCGGATATTCGCGCATGAATTGACGCCCGGCACCTGGATCGACGAGCAGAAACTCGCCGAACAATACGGCATTTCGCGCACGCCGCTGCGCGAAGCCCTGAAGGTACTGGCCTCGGAAGGACTGGTCGAACTCAAGCCGCGGCGCGGCTGTTACGTCACCGAGATTTCCCGTCAGGACCTGGACGACATCTTTCCGCTCATCGCCCTGCTCGAAGGCCGCTGCGCTGCCGAAGCGGTTAACCGGGCGAAAGCCTCCGATATCGCGACCCTGAAGGCTATCCACGAACGGCTTGAGGCGGCCGCCCGCGAAGGCCGGATCGATGCGTTTTTCGAAGCCAACCAGGAATTCCACCGGCAAATCCAGGAACTCTCCGGCAATCGCTGGCTGCTCACCGTCATCCAGGACCTGCGCACCGTCCTGAAACTCTCCCGCCTCCATTCGCTGTCCCTGGAAGGCCGCCTGCAGCAGTCGCTCGACGAGCATCGCCTGATCATGGCCGCCTTCGAATCGGGCGAAGCGGCGCGGGCCGAAAACACCATGCACGACCACCTGCTGTCCGGCCGCGAGGCCCTGGCCAAGATGCAGGACGGTAGCGGCGGCAAGGGCAATTGATCGAGAAACTTCAGGTCTGAGGCGGATTTGCGCTGAGCATGGTGCATCCGTGCCAGTGGAAATCCGCGCAATCCCCGCTGCAACAGCCTTTTCCCTTTACCGAGCTGATTTGACCAACCTCTGTGGCAACAAGGTGTAGAGTAGAGATGTGACGCGGTAGCATTAGGCTTGGTATGTCTGTTGTCCGCCCCTTTCGTCTGGCGGTGCCCAAGTAACCTTGCCGTAACCCCGTTTTCACATCCCCCTCATCGAACCGGACA
>Ga0316603_10000045_pt1 | contig 137982 bp, 144 predicted proteins | sample OWC_soil_day10_n_FD_207649 | JGI IMG/M metagenome (GOLD analysis project Ga0316603, IMG submission 207649) | Wetland soil microbial communities from Old Woman Creek delta, Ohio, United States - OWC_soil_day10_noCT | ecosystem: Environmental > Terrestrial > Soil > Wetlands | place: USA: Ohio...
CTTAATCTCAACAATGTCACTGTCAACCAAAACTTCTCAGTGGCTGAAGGTGCGACTGTGAATATGGGTGGTAATGTGGTTCAAAACGTCGCTCCAGGGGTCAATGGTACCGATGCAGTGAATGTCAGTCAGTTGAATAATGTGGTGGTGAACGTGAACAACCATATTACCAATGTTGGTCGTGTTGCCAATGCGGGTGTGGCGCAAGCCATCGCGACTGCAGGTTTGCCACAAGCATATTTGCCAGGCAAGAGCATGATGGCTTTATCGGGCGGTACTTACGAGGGTGAGGCAGGTTATGCGATTGGCTTCTCAACCATTTCGGACAACGGTAAATGGGTGATTAAGGCGACGGGTAGTGGCAATTCACGTGGTAAATACGGTGCATCTATCGGCGCTGGTTATCAATGGTAATGTGTGATTTCAAACAGCCTGATGAGTTCATCAGGCTGTTTGAGAAAAAAAACATAAAAGGAATCAATAATGAATTTTCAAATGAATAAAAAAATCACTGCGTTGGCTGCGGTTGTGATGGTGTTAACAAGTGGCTGTGCTTCTGGAACTTGGGTCACAGAGAAAGGTACTACCGATCAACCTGTATGGCCGAAGTGGGATGCAGTCACCTTGAATAATGAAAAAGGTACTTTTCCAAATTTACAAAGTCTGTCTCAGGTTCGGGAGGGTATGACCAAGGATCAGTTGTATTATCTGTTGGGTCGTCCACAGTACAACGATGGTTGGCGACCCGTTGAGTGGAATTATTTGTTCCATTTCCATACCCCTGGACAAGGCACGAATGATGTGACGACGTGTCAATACAAGGTGTTGTTTGACAAAGACACGTATGCACGTAGTTTCTATTGGCATGCAGTTGATCCAGAAAACGGTGTTTGTCCTCCGACGGCTAAGGCTGCACCTGCAGTGAAGCGTTATACCTTGGGTGCTGATGCGTTGTTTGCATTTGACCGAGGCGGTCTTGCTGACTTAAACGTCAAGGGTAAGTATGATTTGGATAATTTAGCGATGCAATTGAAGCAATTTGATCAATTAAACTCCGTTAAAATTACGGGTCACACTGATTATTTGGGTTCTGACGCTTACAACCTGCGTTTGTCAGAGCAACGCGCACAAACCGTTCGTCAGTACTTGATAAATCAAGGCTACCAGCCAATAAGGTTAGCGCAATGGGCATGGGTGAGTCTCAACCTGTAAAACAATGTGCGAGCACAGGTAATCGCTCAGCCTTGATTGCCTGTCTGCAACCGAACCGTCGTGTAGAAGTTGAAGTTGATGGTTCAGGTGTCGTAAAATGATGTTGGATAAGCCGTTCAAGTCAGTATTTTAGTAATAAAAATCCCGCAGCGAAGGTTGCGGGATTTTTATTACGTCATTGTCAAAGTTAAAAAAGTTAGATGGTGTTTTTTGGACATTGTCCATTGTGATATTCTCGTCAATCGAGGTGAATAAATTGTTTAAAAGTAGCCGTAAGCGTGCGGGTCTAATGGGTTTGTGTAATAACTGGAAATTGGCTTCATTGGATTTATCAATTAAATCAATGGTGGTATCGCCTGTAATCAAGATGCAAATAGGCGGTCGTGCGAGCTGTATATCGCATGCGATTTTCAGCAGTTTTAGACCATTTTCTTCCGATAAACCAAGATGATAATCCGATAAAACCAAATCGAAAAATCCCTCTTCTTCAGCCATGTGAACATAGAGTCAAACGATTTACTTAAAGATTCAATCGCTTGATTTAAATGCAACAAGCTGTTTTTCTGTTTGGGTTCTGCATCAAGATTTTCTCGTTGGAGATTGTTGGCGATTAAGGATAAGGTGTGCAATGGTTGGCGCAAATAATGACTGGCCGCAGATAAATATCGAGCTTGCATCACATTTGCGTGTTCTAACGCTTGGTTTTTTTGTTTGAGTTGAACCAATAAATCCAAATTGCTGTTCTTGATTCGATAAAACACCATCATATTGCGGTGCTGAGCGATCAGCAGCGCCATTTGAAATGCGTATAAAATAATCCAATAGGTTAGATGATAGTGAGCAACAGGGTGGAAAAAATAAGCCACAATATCGAACACATAATGATTGTGAAAAACGCTAAGGCGGTGATGCGGATAAAAGCCGAAAATTGATTGAATGCGAACGCTGCCACCATCCCCGAGGCAATAAATCCAAAGATTGCGTGGTCATAACTGTGCTGCAATAAATAAATGATGTATGTTGTCCACCAAATATAACCACACACAAGATGAAACCAATAAAATGCAGAACCAACTGGAATTTTGAATGTACCCATGCTCCTGTTGTGATTAACTGCTTGAAATAATGGGTGTATATTTGAACGGCGATCGAAAAAACAATGATTGATGAGGCGAAAATTAAAAGCGCACGCGCGGAAAATGCATCGTATAAAAACACCGAACACACCCCATACACAACCAGATTAAATACGAGAAAAGATGGTACGCCACGCACAATCCAATCAGATAGAAACACGCTCATTTCTTGCTTGATTGTTAAAAATTCATACAGTTGCTCTTGTTTGCTTGTTGTCAGCAAGTGTTTGATAAATGGAATATTCATGATTTCTGTCAACAAGTGGATATGAAACTCAAAACAGAACTTAATCGCATTGGCGTAGAAGTTAGTTTGAGTATGTGCGGATAGATGTCAATTTATGTATGTCTGTGGGTTTGATTAAGTACTTCAAAAAAATTCACAATCTGATGTTTTCTTGCCTCGCGCTGAATCGCGTGGGTTCAGTGTGTGTGAACCTTTAACTTTACCTCCTCAAATATTTTTGATAACATTGCTCGGCTGAGGGTGTGGTATTTGGTGCAAACAGCACCGCACACATGCAAGTTGCACCAAATAAATGCACAAGCACCAATATGTTTATAAATTTGCGTTATTTTGGTGAGATGACTGCACCAATGTTGACGTTACCATGGCATCTATTTATCAATCATTGTCGGTGCGGAGTTTAATATTATGAATCAAGAGGTTGCCAGTATTAGCCAGCTGTTGCAGTTGCAGACCAATGTAGACGTGTTGTTTTTGTTGTTGGGTGCGGTCATGGTACTTGCCATGCACGCGGGTTTTGCGTTTTTAGAACTCGGTACGGTGCGCAAGAAAAATCAAGTCAACGCACTGGTGAAAATCTTAGTGGATTTTGCAGTTTCTACACTGGCGTATTTTTTTGTCGGTTATGGTCTGTCGTATGGCACGCATTTTTTTGTCGGCGCGCAGGAACTGACACAAAACAACGGTGTTGAGTTGGTGCGCTTTTTCTTCTTGCTGACCTTTGCGGCAGCGATTCCTGCAATTATTTCGGGCGGGATTGCTGAGCGTGCGAAATTTTTACCCCAAGTCATTGCGACTTCTTTGCTCGTGGGTGTGTTTTACCCAATTTTCGAGGGCATTGTTTGGCACGGCAATTTTGGTGTGCAAGCGTGGATGAAGGCGGTGTTTGGACAAGAGTTCAAAGATTTTGCAGGCTCGGTGGTGGTGCACGCGGTCGGTGGTTGGATGGGTTTGGTTGCGGTGATTTTATTGGGTGCGCGTCGTGGGCGATACAGTAAAGACGGTCGTGTGGCAGCGCATCCGCCATCGAATATTCCATTTTTGGCTTTGGGCGCGTGGGTGCTCACGGTCGGCTGGTTTGGCTTTAATGTGATGAGTGCGCAAAAAATCGCCGATGTCTCGGGATTGGTGGCGGTCAATTCGCTCATGGCGATGGTTGGCGGTACGATTGCGGCATTGATTGCGGGCAAGAACGACCCAGGGTTTATTCACAATGGTCCTTTGGCAGGTTTGGTCGCGGTGTGTGCGGGTTCCAATTTAATGCATCCAATCGCTGCGTTGTTCGTGGGTGCGATGGCGGGGGTGTTGTTTGTGGTGATGTTCACGATGACGCAAAATCGCTTTAAAATTGACGATGTACTCGGCGTGTGGCCTTTGCATGGTTTGTGCGGCGCGTGGGGCGGTATTGCCGCTGGGATTTTTGGTCAAACCGCGCTCGGTGGCTTGGGCGGCGTGAGTTTTATGGCGCAATTGGTGGGTACGCTGATGGGGATTTTGATTGCGGTGCTGGGCGGTTTGATTGTTTACGGTGCGCTCAAAGCGACGATGGGCATACGTTTGTCGCATGAGGAAGAATACGACGGTGCGGATTTGAGTATTCACAAGATTGCCTCAACGGCAGAGAATTGATGACTGCTGGATGTTCACTGGACACAAAAAAGCCTCGGTTGATGCTGAGGCTTTTTGTCGTTTTAGCAGCGTGTCTGTGCTATAATGCACGACATTGAAATTTTCAATATCTTTTCATTTTTAACTTTGGAGCATGGCAACATGGCAATCGAACGCACTTTATCTATCATCAAACCTGACGCAGTGGCTAAAAACGTGATTGGTCAAATTTACACTCGCTTTGAAAACGCTGGCTTGAAAATCGTTGCGGCACAAATGAAACAATTGAGTCAAGCGGATGCTGAAGGCTTCTACGCGGTTCACAAAGAGCGTCCTTTCTTTGCTGATTTGGTTAAATTCATGATTTCAGGTCCTGTGATGATTCAGGCATTGGAAGGCGAAAACGCAGTGGCGAAAAACCGTGAATTGATGGGTGCGACCAATCCAAAAGAAGCCGCAGCGGGCACGATTCGTGCGGATTTTGCTGACTCAATTGACGCCAATGCAGTGCATGGCTCTGACAGCTTGGAAAACGCAGCGATTGAAATCAAATATTTTTTCGGTTAATTCGCGGTTGATTTTTTGAACTGAATCCAATATTTGATGACACCGACACGCACCGTGTGGGTGTATTCGATAAAGCGCGGCGTATGTTTTTGTTCGCGCTTTTCGCATTTTTAGATGTTTTTTTAGATTTTAGGAAATGTGAAAAGGGCTGTTTTACATTTTCTTGAGAAGTTGGATTTTTCTAAATCATATGACGACCAATTTACTTGATTTTGATGCCAATGCGATGGTGGCACATTTCGCCCAGATGGGCGAAAAGCCGTTTCGCGCGCGTCAAGTTTTGCGTTGGATTCATCATATGGGTGCGCAACATTTCGATGACATGACCGATCTGGCAAAGTCTTTGCGCGCGCAGTTGGAGAGTTCGTGCGCTTTACCATTGCCGACGATTTTATCCGATCATACCGCCAGTGACGGCACGCGCAAATGGCTGACCGATGTCGGTCAAGGCAATGCGGTGGAAACGGTGTACATTCCCGAAACGTCACGCGGTACGCTGTGTATTTCGTCACAAGCAGGTTGCGCGGTCAATTGTCGTTTTTGCTCAACGGGGCATCAGGGTTTTAACCGCAATTTGACCACGGGCGAAATCATCAGCCAACTGTGGTGGGCAAACCACGCCTTGGGGTTTTATAACAGTGCAGACCCCAAAGGCAATCGTGTGATTACCAATGTGGTGATGATGGGCATGGGTGAGCCTTTGCTCAATTACAACGCGCTCGTGCCTGCATTGAATCTCATGCTTGATGACAACGCCTATGGTTTGTCGCGCCGTCGTGTGACGGTTTCGACTTCAGGCGTTGTGCCGATGATGGACAGATTGCGTGATGATTGCCCTGTGGCATTGGCGGTGTCCTTGCACGCGCCGACCGATGATTTGCGCGATGAACTCGTGCCTTTGAATAAAAAATACCCGTTGCGCGAATTGATGGCGGCATGTCAGCGTTATTTGGTCAAAGCCCCGAGGGACTTCGTGACCTTTGAATACGTCATGCTGCGTGGCGTGAACGATAGCGTGGCGCAGGCGCATGAATTGCTGGCACTGGTGCGCGATGTGCCGTGCAAATTCAATTTAATTCCCTTCAACCCATTTCCAGAGTCGGGGCTAAAAGCCTCTTCGCGCGACCAAGTGCGCGCCTTTGGTGAGGTGTTGATTAACGCTGGCATCGTGACCACCATACGCAAAACCCGTGGTGAAGACATTGATGCGGCGTGCGGACAACTTGCAGGGCAAGTGCTTGATCGCACGCGGCGCAACGAGCGCGCAGCCGAGCAGGTGTTGCAATTCACCCCGCGTCCTGCGAGCAGCAATGTCATCTCGTTTGAACAGATGCAAGCGCAGATTGAGCAATTGGCACAATCAACGCCAAATAAGGGAGGCGCATCTTGAAGCCATTGAGCCTGCTGCGTTTAACGTGTTTAACAAGTTTAGCGAGTTTGAGATGGTTTAAACACCTATCGATGTTCTCGCTGGTTGCATGGCTCAGTGCCTGTGCAGGTGTGGGCGTTCGCGCCGATGCGGCGCACAATCAAGCACGTGCGCACACCGAGTTGGCGGCGCGCTATTATCAAGTCGGGCAAGTCGCAGTGGCAGTGCAAGAAGCGCAGATTGCGGTGGCGAGTGATGCCAACTATGTGCCCGCGCAGACATTGTTGGCTTTGATTTACGCTGAGTTGCGCCAAAACAAATTGGCCGATGCGCATTTTGAACGTGCGCTCAGTTTAAGTGCGGCGCAGGGCGTATCAAACACCGATTTGCGCAACAGTTACGCTTGGTATTTGTGCCAATCCAATCGCGCCGAGCAAGGTTTGCAAGAGTTGTCCGCAGTTTTGAATGATCCGCTGTACGGCAGTTTGGACAAGGCTTTGGTCAATGCGAGTGTGTGTGCGGCGCGTGCGAATAAATTCGATATGGCAACCTCGTACATCAATGCGGCATTGGACATGCGCCCGAATTTTCCTGTGGCGGTGCTGTATCGCGCGCATATTGAACTGAGTACCAATCGGTTGAAACAAGCCCGTGCCGACAGTCAATTGGCGCAAAAATTATTGGGTGATACGCCCGAAGTGCTGTGGTTAATGACGCGTTTGGAGCGTACTTCAATCAGTGGTGTGAGCAATGCCTCTGAGCGATTGCTCAAAAACTTTCCAACCAGTGTGGAAGCCTCGTGGTTACGGGCACAACAGTGGCAGTGGTTTTGATTTGCCTGACAAAGTGCGGTTGTGAACCACAGCGATGTTAAAACGCTCACAAAATAGCAGTGTTCTATGAGGGAAAATGATGAGTAATAATATCCTAACAGATGCAACACAAAATGTTGAAACGCCCAAGTTGACTTTGGGGCAATGGCTGATTCAGGCGCGCCAAGCCAAAGGCTTGTCGGTGCAAGAAGTCGCGTTGCGCACCAATCGATCGGTGATACAAATTTCTGAATTAGAAGCGGATAATTTGAGCCGTTTTGGCGCGCAGGTATTGTTGCGCGGTATGGTGCGCCAATACACCAAAGTCGTGGGTGCGGATGAGGCGCAGGCCTTGCGATTGATTCCCGAGCAATTCAACGCGCCCAACCCTTTGGAGGGCATTGGTCTCAAAGACAATACTATTTCCAAAAAAACCGCGCAGATGGGTACACCGTGGCTACCACGCATTTGGATTGTGTTATTGTCTATTTTGGTTTTGGCGTTGTTGGCGTATTGGGTTTTTGGTGCGCGCATGTTCAAAGACAAAGGTGTGGCGCAAAAAATGACGACCGCCAATCAAATTCAAATTGCCAATCCGCCTGCATCTGCACCCACCTCTACGACAGAGACAGTTGCACCCACCGCCCCTGTCCCACCGGTTGCCGAGCAAACACCTGCAGTGACAGAATCGGTATTGGGTTTGAAATTCAAAGGTGCGGTTTGGATTGAAATCAAAGATGCCAAAGGCACGGTGTTGACTTCAGGCATGCAGCCCGCAAATTCTGAGCAAAACCTCAAAGGTGAATTGCCTTTATACGTGATTATTGGCGACGTGACCAAAGTCGATATGACTTGGAAAGGTCAGCCCTATGATTTGAAATCGGCAACAAAAGGCCGTGGCACTGTCGCAAAAATCGAGCGTTTGGAGTAAAAAAATGGGTGTACAAGTTGGCATACAAACACGCAACACCGCGCACGAAGTCATCGTGCGCCATGGTGCGCATCAAGTATTCATCGGAGGCAACCACCCCGTGGTGGTTCAATCCATGACCAATACGGATACGGCGGATGCGCTCGGTACGGCTTTGCAAGTCAAAGAACTGTCGATTGCAGGTTCAGAACTGGTGCGCATCACCGTCAACTCACCCGAAGCCGCGGCGGCAGTGCCGTACATTCGCGAACAGTTGGACAAAATGGGCGTGCCCACGCCGCTGGTGGGTGATTTTCACTACAACGGGCACAAACTGTTGACCGACTATCCCGACTGTGCGCAAGCCCTGTCCAAATACCGTATCAACCCAGGCAATGTCGGCTCAGCCGCCACGCGCGATGACAAATTCGCGCAAATGATAGAAATCGCCGCCAAGTACGATAAAGCCGTGCGCATCGGCGTGAACTGGGGCAGCTTGGATCAAAAAGTCCTCGCCCGCATCATGGATGAGAACCACGCACGCGCCACACCATGGACCGCGCAGCAAGTGATGGTGGAAGCATTGATTACCTCGGCACTCGAATCGGCGCAAAGCGCACAGGACTTGGGATTGGCTGCGAATAAAATCGTCATCTCGTGCAAAGTCTCAGCGGTGCAAGACCTCATCGCCACCTACCAAGCCTTGGCAGGTCGTTGCGACTACGCGCTGCACCTCGGACTGACCGAAGCGGGCATGGGCAGCAAAGGCATTGTCGCCTCAACAGCGGCGTTGTCCGTATTGCTCCAGCAAGGCATCGGCGACACCATCCGCATCTCGCTCACACCTGAGCCGCATGGCAAACGGACCAAAGAAGTCGTGGTCGCGCAAGAAATTTTACAAGCCATGGGATTGCGTCAATTCACACCACAGGTCATCGCTTGCCCTGGGTGCGGACGCACCACCAGCACGGTGTTTCAAGAACTCGCCGCGGACATCCAAAACTACCTACGTGCACAAATGCCCGTGTGGAAAGATGTTTATACAGGGGTCGAATCCATGAATGTCGCGGTGATGGGCTGTGTGGTCAATGGACCCGGTGAATCCAAACACGCCAACATTGGCATCTCGCTCCCTGGTACGGGCGAGACCCCCGTTGCACCTGTGTATGTCGATGGTGTGCGCACGGTGACGCTCAAGGGTGACAATATTGCGGTGGAATTTCAGGCGATTGTTGAGAAGTATGTGCAGGAGAAGTACGGGAAAACGGCGTGATTTGTAAGGTAACGCGCAACGCGTAGGGCGCAATGCGTAAAAACACTTATTGCGCCCCCTACGATTAAAAATTAATTGAATATATGAGCGATACAAAAATCGAAAAATATCAAGCCGCAAAGTTGCAGGCTGTAAAAGGCATGAACGACATTCTCCCCGATGATGCGGCGCGGTGGGAGGCGTTGGAAGAAATCCTGCGTGGCTGGCTGAAAAGTTATGGTTACCGCAATATGCGCGCGCCCGTGTTGGAGCAAACTGCTTTGTTCTCGCGCGGTATCGGCGATGTGACCGATATTGTCGAGAAAGAGATGTTTTGCTTTACCGACCGTTTGAACGGTGATGAGTTGACCATGCGTCCTGAGTTCACCGCAGGCGTGGTGCGTGCGGCGATTGAGTCGAATCTGACGTACAACGGCGCACAGCGTGTGTACAGCATGGGGCCTGTGTTTCGACATGAGCGTCCACAAAAAGGGCGCTATCGTCAGTTCCATCAGTTGAGCGTTGAAGCACTCGGTTATGCGGGTGCGGACATGGATGCTGAGTTGATTACCATGTTGCGCGATTTGTGGGACGAATTGAGTTTGAATGTGCGTTTGGAAATCAATACTTTGGGTGTGGCAAGTGAACGCATGGCGCACCGCGAGGCATTGATAGAATACTTTGAACAAAACAAAGCGCAATTGGATGAGGAGGCGCAACGCCGTTTGCACACCAATCCCTTGCGGATTTTGGATACCAAAAACCCTGCGATGCAGGATTTGGTTGAGAACGCGCCGAAGTTGATTGAGTTTTTGGGTGACGATTCGCGTGCGCATTTTGAGCAGGTACAGCGTTTGCTCGCAGATGTCGGTGTGTCGTTCACGGTCAATCCACGTTTGGTGCGTGGTTTGGATTATTATTCGCACACGGTGTTTGAGTGGATTACCACCGATTTGGGCGCGCAGGGCACGATTTGCGGTGGTGGTCGCTACGATGGTTTGTTTGAGGTCTTGGGTGGCAAGCCCACACCAGCGGTCGGCTTTGCGATTGGTTTAGAGCGGTTGTTGTTGCTCACGCAAGATGTTTTGAGCGCGCAAGTGGACGTCGGCTGCGATGTGTATGTGGTGCATCAGGGCGAAGCTGCGGCGCGTGTGGCGTTTGGTACGGCATCGCACTTGCGCCAAGTGGGTTTGAACGTGGTTTTGCACTGCGCGGGTTCAGAAGGTGTGGGCAGTTTTAAATCTCAGATGAAAAAAGCCGATGCAGCACAGGCGAGTTATGCCTTGATTATTGGCGAGGATGAAGTCAACAATGGCACATTGACCATCAAACACTTGCGCGGCAACCCCGATGAGAAACCAGTCCAAGTGACTGTGCCATCGAGCGAAGCGGCTAATTGGCTAATGAATGCGATTGCTGGGCAGTTTGAGTAATTAAAACACATGTCATTGCGAGCGGTTTGACCGCGAGGCAATCCATGCGCAGTGACGAAATAGATTTTTTAGTGTATTAGAAATAAAAGGGTTTAAAAATGGCATACGATTTAGAAGAACAAGAGCAAATCGCGCAATTGAAAGCGTTTTGGCAACAGTGGGGCAAACTCATCGTCGGCGTGGTGTTGGTTGGCATACTCGCGTTCGCAGGTTACAAAGGTTACGAGTGGTATCAAAAAAATCAAGTGGTGCAAGCACAGGCGGCATTCAGTGCATTCAACGGCACATTGGCGAAAAAAGAGGATGCCACAGCGCAACTCAATGGTTTGCAAAATAATTTTGCTAAAACCAACTATGCTTCATTGGCGAGTTTGCAAATGGCGGCGGTGCTCGCTGCGGATGGTAAGTTTGAGCAAGCGCAAGCACCTTTGCAATGGGTGTTGCAACATGGTCAACTTGAAAACCAAGGCGCAGCGCGGTTGCGCTTGGCGGATGTGTTGATGCAGTTGAATAAAAAAGACGAGGCTTTGAAAGTTCTGGACACGCCTGTGGCGCATTTTGATGCGGCGTTCGCCAATAAAAAAGCCGATATTTACTTAATGGGGCAAGACACCGCTAAAGCACGTGAAACGCTACAAAGTGCCTTGGATCATGTGAAAAAAACCACGCCTGTGGATGTGATGGCGGTGGAATCGTTGGAATTAAAATTAAAGTTTTTACCCTAATTAAAAAACCGTCATTGCGAACAGATGGACACAAAAACGATCAACCCATTTGACACGGTATGGATGGCTTCGATAGTGAAGCATTGTTCGCAATGAGCATGGGGTTGTGGTATCACCCCTTATCAATCATAGTGACAAAAACAGTTTAGGAACGGCATGAAGCCAGTAATCGCCTTGGTTGGCAGACCCAATGTGGGTAAATCCACTTTATTTAACCGTTTGACCCGTTCGCGTGATGCCATCGTGGCGGACTATGCGGGGCTCACGCGCGACCGCCACTATGGCGAAGGACGCATGGGTGAACGCCCATTTTTAGTGATTGACACGGGCGGTTTTGAGCCTGTTGCCAAAGAGGGCATTTATCATGAGATGGCAAAACAAACCCGCCAAGCGATTGTCGAATCGGATTTGGTGGTGTTTTTGGTTGATGGTCGCGCGGGCTTGAATGCGCACGATCAAATCATTGCCGATGATTTGCGCAAAACAGGTCGCCCCGTGATTCTCGCGGTGAATAAAGCCGAAGGCATGCGCCATGCGAATGTGACCGCGGATTTTTATGGTTTGGGTTTGGGCGAGCCTGTGGTGATTTCGAGTGCGCATGGCGATGGCGTGCGTGAATTGCTCGAATATGCTTTGGAGCAAATTCCCGATACCGACAAGACCGATGATTGGTTAGATACATCGAATGCGCCTGATGATGACCCCTTTGCGCATTTGAACGAACATGCGCAGGACGAGGCGATTGCACGCTTGCTTGCATCGCCCGAACAGTCGGAGGACGAGCACAAAGCCATCTCAAATATGCGCAGCCTCAAACCGATTAAAATCGCAGTGGTCGGTCGCCCGAATGTCGGCAAATCGACTTTGATTAACGCGTTGGTCGGCGAGGAGCGTGTGATTGCTTTTGATATGCCTGGAACCACACGCGATGCGATTGAAATTGATTTTGAGCGCGATGGGCAAAAATTCGTATTGATAGACACCGCAGGTTTGCGCAAACGTGGCAAGGTGTTTGAATCGATTGAAAAATTCTCCGTGGTCAAAACCTTGCAAGCGATTTCGGATGCCAATGTGGCGATACTGATGCTCGATGCCAACCAAGACATTTCGGAGCAAGACGCGCACGTGGCGGGCTTTATCCTTGAGTCGGGGCGTGCATTGGTGGTTGCGGTGAATAAATGGGATACGGTTGATGCCTATGAAAAAGACCGCGTGAAGGTCGATATTGTGCGCAAATTGATGTTCTTGGACTTTGCCAAATTCCACTTCACCAGCGCGCTCAAAGGGCAGGGGATTGATGCTTTGCTCAAATCGGTGTTGGCAGCACACGCGGCGGCATTTGCCAAACTGCCCACGCCGAAACTCACACGTGTATTGCAAGCGGCGATTGAGCACCAAGCCCCACCGCGCAAAGGTCAAGGTTCGGCGCGACCCAAACTGCGCTATGCGCATCAGGGTGGGCAAAACCCACCGATTATTGTGATTCACGGCAACTCATTGGAAAATGTGCCGAAAACCTATCAGCGTTATTTGGAAGGGCGTTTTCGTGAGGCGTTTAAATTGCAGGGCACGCCGTTGCGGATTGACTTTAAATCGAGCACCAATCCTTATGTGACACGGTCGAACAAACGATAACCCATCAGTTTGATTGATTTAATGTGCGTTTTCTGATAAATAAAATCATATATAGATATTTTGTGTTAATATGTGCCAGTTGTTTCGGATGCGACCGAAATCAAAACAATAATTCTATAACTTTGCCCTGGAGAAAAAAATGATGAATAAAGGACAACTTTTGCAAGACCCATTTTTAAATGCTTTGCGCCGCGAACACGTGCCCGTCTCGATTTACCTCGTGAATGGGATTAAATTGCAAGGCAATATTGAGTCTTTTGACCAATACGTTGTGCTTTTGCGCAATACAGTGACCCAAATGGTCTATAAACACGCGATTTCCACCATTGTTCCAGCGCGTCCTGTGAACATTCAAGAAATCCAACCAACAGCTGAATAATCTGCGATTGCTGAAGGTTTAGACCAACCCGCTCATTCCCTGAGCGGGTTCGTTGTTTTTAAAAAAAGGAATACTATGCGCGCCATTATTGTCGGCATTTATTTTGGTAAAGGCGATTTTGAAGCCTCGATGGAGGAGTTGCATTTGCTCGTGCAATCCGATGGCGGACAAGTCGTTGGTGCGGTCACGGGTACGCGCAAAACCCCCGATGCGTCGCTGTTTGCAGGCACGGGTAAGGTTGAGGAAATCAAACTCGAAGTGCAAGCGCAAAACGCTGAAATTGTCGTGTTCAACCACAGCCTGTCGCCTGCGCAACAGCGCAACCTTGAGGCCAAACTTGAAGTCCAAGTGATGGATCGAACGGGCTTGATTCTCGATATATTTGCCAAACGCGCGCAAAGCCACGAAGGTAAATTACAAGTTGAGATGGCGTCGCTCGAATACCACCAATCGCGTTTGGTTGGGCTGTGGACGCATTTGGAACGCCAACGCGGTGGTACGGATATGCGCGGCGGTATGGGTGAGTCGCAGTTGGAAATTGACAAACGTTTGGTGCGCGAGCGCATGGTGTTGCTCAAAGCGCAGTTGGCAAAATTTCAAAAACAACACCACACACAACGCACCGCGCGCGCAAAAAGCAACACCCTGAATGTCTCCTTGGTCGGCTATACCAATGCAGGTAAATCCACGCTATTTAACAGCCTGACCAGCGCGCGTACTTACGCTGCTGACCAATTGTTTGCCACGCTCGACACCACCACGCGCAAAGTGTATGCCGAAGGCGCGGGGCAAATTGTGGTCTCTGATACGGTCGGCTTTGTACGCGATTTGCCGCATCAACTCGTGGCGGCGTTTCGCGCGACATTGGAGGAGACCATTCACGCGGATGTGTTGTTTCATGTGGTCGATGCTGCGAGCAGCGTGCGTTTAGACCAAATTGATGAAGTCAATAAAGTGCTCAAAGAAATTTCAGCCGATAAAATTCACCAAGTATTGATTTGGAACAAAATCGATTTGTCTGCCCACGAGCCTGCGATTGAGCGCGACGCGCAAGGGCACATCGCACGGATATTTGTCAGCGCGAAAACGGGCGCGGGTATGGATTTATTGCGCGAAGCCTTGGTGGAGTTGGCGACCGAGCACAAACCCGATTGGCAAAAGCAACAAGAGCAACAACAAAAAGATGAATGGGCAGAGGATCCGCGGTTTAGAGGGATTTGAGTTGGGACATTGCATCATAATTACACATCAAAAAAAGCGGACACTGGATCCGCTTTTTAACGCACGTCGTACATGACTACGATGTGAGCGTTTTTACCTCGTGAAACATACTGGCTTGGTGTTCGGCGTTTTGCGCGCCTTCTTTGTCACCCATGCCATACAAAGCCTGTGCCAAGCCCGAATACAGCATGGCGGATGGCGCGAGGCGAATCGCTTCCTCGAAATGTTTTTTCGCTTGTCCCCAAAGTTCAGAACGCACGCACAATTGCCCTGCGGTGGTGTGCAGTGGCGCGTCGTTATGCCCTTGTGCTTGCCACGCATCACACATTTTGAGTTGCTCAGTGACTGAGTCGCTGGTCGCGGCACGCACATAATCGGGTAACAACGCAGGTCGCCAGCGATAGCGCATGGATTCTTGGATGACGCGGCGCGCATCAGGGTAGGCTTCGCGTTGGATAAAAGCGTACACCAAGGTTTTCACTGCTTCGTCATCATCGCGCACATCGTCGGGCATGTCTTTGTAGAGTGTGCGCAGATAGTCCGCGGACAGGCTCTCATCTGTTGTTAATCCTGCAATCGCGCGTTTCATCCATTCGTTTTTTTGTGCCGTGGTGATGGTGGTTTTGCGCTCGGTGGCCAGTTGTTTGACTTCGTGCCAGTTGTTGGATTGGGCTTGCGATTGAATCAACAATTCTTTGTAACGCAAACTGTATTTGCGCAAATTCGGCGACACGGTGTCTAGCAAAGTCAGTGCGCGGGTGGTCTCACTGTTGTCCAATGCCATTTGGGTTTGTTGCAAAATTTTTGAGTCGGCAAATTCAGGAAATGCGTCGAGTTGGTTGAGCCATTGATTGGCAGTGTCTTGGTCGGCACGCGCATGCGCGCTGGCCGCGCCCAAGAGTGCTGCCAAGCCTGCGGCGGAGGGTTTGCGTGCGGCGATTTTGGCAGCTTTTTCTGCATGGGTGAAACGACCTTCTTGTAGCGCGATGGTCGCGGTTTGCAATGCCGCCAAGGCGCGTTGCTCGCGTTTGTCCTCGCGCCAACCTTTGAATCGATTGGGCAGAGCGACCATGCCTCGGTACAGTCGCCACAGCCAAAAAAACACCACAAACGTCAATAACGAAAGCAAGGCAAATACATAAATACTCATGGATATTTGCCATGAAAACCATTCAAATGACACACTGCCTGGGTAGTTGCGCATACCGAATGCCATCAAGCCTGCAGCGATGACCAATATCATCGTCCAAATGAGTTTGCGTATCATAGTGGTGCTCCATTCGGTTTGAGCGGCGTTGCTGTGCGCTCGCTTTGTGCTTGTGCAGCCAATTGCGCACGTGCTTGCATCAAGGCTTGTTGCACGGTATTAAAGTCGGGTTGCGCAGGGAAACTGCTCGCATCCATCAGTGGTTTTAAACTGTCCAAGGTGTAGCCTTGACCATAACTTTGAATATTGGTGTTGGCTGTGCGCAACTGTATTTGGGCACTTTGCCATTGACCATTGCGCGCCGCCCATTGTGCAGACATCAGATTCGCCACGATGCCTTGTTTGACAATCGCGGCGTTGGCTGCGTCCAAAGCCGCATCCTGCGCGGTGTTGACCCGTTTGATGGCGAAAATGTTTTTAAGCGTGGCGATGAATCGTGCCCACATCCCTGTGGGGGCGGCTTCTTTGGCGGGCTCTTGCACGGTGCGCACTTGTAATTTATCCACATCGATAATCGCTTGTTGCAATGCGGCTAAATTGCCCTGTGGGTTGAGTGCGTGCCATGCTTGGATTTGCGCTTCGGTTTGCGACAGCGCGCTCATAGCAGGAAGTGTGGCACTGTTGTTGAGTGCTTGTAATTGGTTTTTAAGTGTTTGTATGGTTTGCAATGCGTTGGCGGTGTCCCAACGTTGATTGAAATCAAACTGCATGGCTTGCCACTGGGTTTGCGCATCCATGATTGCGAGCAAGGCATTGGTCGTGGCACTGCCCATGATGACGGCGGGTGCGCTTGGATTGCTCGGCACCACTGTGGGCGCAACGGGTGCAGCAGGTGTAGGGGAGGTGCTTGCTGCGGCACTGTTGGTCGTCTCGGCTGTAGGTGGTGTCAATACGGGTGTAGCTGGATTGGTGTTGGCTGGCGCGGGGCTGGTGTTGACGACAGCGGGTGTGGGCTCAGCAGGTGCGGGTTGAGCAGGTGTGAGTGTAACGCTGTCGGCGGTGTTTTTTTGTAACATTTGTGGCAGATACGGATTGACCATGCCGCGTTGATACGCCAAATAACTTGATGCACCCAAGCCCGCCAAAATCACCAACATGGCCACGCTGAGTTTAAAGCCCATGCCACTGGATGGCTTTTTATCCGTGTTTGTTGGTGTTGTGGTGCTCGTCGTCGGTACGGGAGATTGTTGTTCGGGTGTATTTGCCATGACTCATCCTTTAACTCAGAATTGCGACCAAAAGGGTGCGCAACGATGCGTACCATTGTAATCGAATGTGATGGCAAAGTGGGGAAATTAGCCCTTGTTAGTCCCTGCGCAGATGGTATCGCGCAGGTCTCAGGATTGTGCCCAAATGGGGATTTGTCGGGCTAAATCGGCGACAGGACACAGCCGCACATCATTGAACCCCGCGTTTTTAGCAAATTCAGCAATGCGCGGGTGTAGGGTGATGAGGCTGTGTTGGTACAGGTTTTTCGGCGGGGGCTTTGAGTCAAATTGCGCCAACAAAGCGTTGAGCCCATCAATACTGGTGATGACCATCAGTCCAGGTTGGGCATCAAATTGCTGAAATTGTGTCATCTGCTCGGCAGACCAAACACTGGTTTGCCGCGTATAACACGCCCAAATATCGCACGGTATGTCGGCGGTTTGCGCCATTTGTCGCAGAACATCGCGCCCTGTCTGCGCCCGCACGATGAGCAGGCGTTGGTCTGCGAGGTTCGTGCTCGTTGTGATGGCGCGCCACAGTCCTTCGGAGTCTTGGCTGTCGTTGACGTCAGGCGCAATGAATGAAGTGTGTGTTGGCCACAAAGACGTCAATGTCGCTAAAGTGCCCTGTCCCACCGTGCCTAGCCATGTGTTTTGAGAAAAGTTCAATCCCAATCGCTGCATGTGTTCAAAAGCAAATTGCGCTGCGTGTTGGCTGACAAAAATCACGCCCGTGTAGTCATGCCATTGGTTCTGAATTTGAGCCTCATGTTCTGGGCGCGACATAGGGTTTAACGCCAGCGTCGGTAGGTGCGCAACGCTCAGACCCGCTTGCTCCAATTGGGTTTGTAATTGCTGCGAGCAAGGCAGTGGGCGAGTGAGGAGAACAGGTCGCATTGTCGAGCGATTATGCGGTTGGTTCGGGCGCAACCCAAGTGGCCAAGGCACGCAAAATCTCTTGCGCGCCTTGGGCATTTAAATCTGCTACCACCTGCGCGCCAATGTCCTCGGCGTGCTCGCGCGCACCGCGTGCTTGCGCGTGCAACACACGCGAGCCATCGGGTAGGGCGATGCTGGCGCGTAACCATATTTCATTATTGTCAATCACCGCGTGCGCTGCCAAGGGGGTTTGGCAGGAGCCGCCGAGTGCGCGTGAGACCGCCCGTTCTGCCGCCGTGCAGGCAAAGGTGTTCGCGCACAACAAGGGTTGTAAAATCGGTAATAAATCTGTACGGTATGCTGCAATCTCGATGCCGAGCGCGCCTTGTCCTGCCGCTGGCAGGGCGTATTCAAGCGGAATCAGCGAGCGCACGCGCTCACCCAAACCGAGGCGAATTACCCCCGCTGCCGCGAGTATCATCGCGTCAAATTGCCCCTCATCGAGTTTGCGAAAACGCGTGTCGAGGTTGCCGCGTAGAGCGACGATTTTGATGTGTGGGAAACGCGCTTGAATTTGCGCTGAACGTCTCAGACTGGACGTGCCAACCACTGCACCGTGAGGTAAATCTTCCAATGCGTGATACGAGTTCGAGATAAACGCATCTTGCGCACGCTCGCGTTCGGTTACGCAAGCGAGCGTGAAGCCTTCGGGCAAATTCATCGGTACATCTTTGAGTGAATGCACGGCGATGTCTGCCGAGCCATCGTGCAAGGCCACCTCGAGTTCCTTGACGAATAAACCTTTGCCGCCAATTTTTGACAAACTTTGGTCAAGGATTTCATCGCCACGCGTGGTGGTGCCGAGGATGTTGACCTGCATCTGTGGATACAGTGCGGACAAACGGTCACGGACGTGATGCGCTTGCCACATGGCAAGACGTGATTCGCGGGTGACAATCGTTAAAGTGTTTGGAGTGGATGAGGTGGGTGAAGATGGGTTCATAAATTCTTTGTAATGGATGGCAAGATGGTAAATATAAGGGGCATTCTGATGCGTAACACAACACGAACGCCCACTCAGAGTTAGGCCATCGTTTGTATCACAATCGGCTGTACGGATTCGGGCGCGCTCACGTCTGCTGAGGGTTGAACTGCGACCGCATTGCTGCGACGTTGGGCGATAATCGGACGCACCAATTGGTCGGTTTCATCGCTGACACTCAAATCTGGGTGGGCGTTCCAAATCGGCGGCGGGATTTCTTCAAAGGTGTTGCGCAGGCGTTTGCCCCATTCACGATGTATCATTTGGAAGTAGGGATTTTCATCGGTGATGCGGCTGAATTTGGTGACACGCAAGGCATCGAGTTCATACACCAATAAATCCAAAGGCAAGCCGACTGAAATATTACTTTGCAAAGTCGAATCCATTGACACCAAAGCGCATTTGGCGGCATCGTCCAAACACAGGTCAGTGGTAATGACGCGGTCTAAAATCGGTTTGCCATACTTGGCTTCGCCAATTTGGAAAAATGGATTTTCGGCGGTGGCTTCGATGAAATTACCTGCGGCATACACTTGGAACAAGCGCATTTCCTCGCCTCGGATTTGCCCACCAATGATGAAACTGACATTGAAACTGACATCAAAATCTTTGAGTGCGTCTGCATCGGCTTCGTAGACATCACGAATGGCTTGTCCGACCAATTGAGCGGCATCGAACATGTTTCTGACGTTCCATAAAGAGGTGTGTGCTTCTCCCCCTTGCATTTGCAGTCTTTGCACCACCGATTGACTAATGGACAGATTGCCCGCGGTCATGAGTACGATGGTTCGTTCGCCTGCAATTTCAAAGACAGTCATCTTACGAAAGCGGTTGATTAAGTCAACGCCCGCATTGGTTCGAGTGTCGGACAGAAAGACCATACCTTGATTGAGTTTGATGGCGACGCAATAAGTCATTTGGAATTGCCTTTAAACAAAAAAGTGAACAGTAAAATTTCGGAAATTATAAGCGAATTGAGGGCGTTGATGTGCGCTGTTGTGCAGTCAACAGCGAATAAATTTCATGGCGTCACTGGCTCGAGTGACGCTAAAAATCTTGTATCCGTGTCGCCGTCATCCACATTAAAAAGCCCGCCAAAATATGGGCGGGCTTTTGGGTATTGCAGGCGACTGAATTTATGGTTTCGCAGTGCGAACCGCTTCCGCTGCTTTATTGACGGTGGCTGTGGCTGCGTTTTTGGTCGCGTCGGCTGCCGCGCCTGCTGCGTTTTTAGTGGCGTCCACTGCAGTGCCCGCAGCATTTTTAGTGGCATCCACTGCGGCACCTGCTGCATTGGTGGTCGCATTGGCTGCTGTACCCACAGCATTGGTGGTTGCTGTTGCGGCCGCGCCTGCTGCATTTTTGGTGGCATCTACTGCCGATTCGGCTTTGTTGCTACCGCCACAAGCGGTCAATACACCAACAGATACCATTAATGCTAAGAGAGAGATTTTTTTCATCATATTTCCTTTGAAAGTTTAAAAGTTTGTTCACAAAGTAATCTGAACAAGACAAATTACTGGGTGATTATAGTTAAAAAATGATATGACTGCCTGAGAGGGCGGGTATTTTCGCGTCTTATTTTCATGCCTTAACACGCCAAGAACCAACCTTGCTCATACCAATCGTGCCACACAGCCCATAACTCGGACTCTTTGCCTATGGTTGACACGGTTTCTGGGCAAAGCGATTTTTGATTGGCCAATTGTTGCAATATTTGCGCGTCTTCACCATCGGCGATGAAGTGCTCACCATTGATGAATATCCACGGGTCTTGATATAACATTTTGGTGGCATACGCCAATTGCAAACCTTGTTTTTTAACCCGAGTTTTGAATTGAGCCAGCGAGCAGGTCGCGGGCAAGTCAAAAAAGGTCGTGGGTTTGGGCTCGGATAGATAGCAGCCCACGCTCTCAGTCACCCATTCTTTGTCCCAACGCATTTCATCCAAACGCTTGGCGATGGTGTTAATCATCTCGGTTGGGATTTGTGCGGGTGTGTCTTGGTATTTGAGTTTGGGGTCGGCGTAGTGTCCGCTCAATTCCAAGTTGTCTTCGATAAATTGCAGTAACGCCACGCCGAGTTCTTGAAAACTGGGGGTGCGAAAACCAATGGAGTAAGTCATACAGTCGCCTTGCGCGATGCCGTCGTGTGCCCATTGCGGTGGTAGGTAGAGCATGTCCCCCGGTTCTAAAACCCATTCGTGCTCGGGCGTGAAATGCTGCAAAATGCGCACGGGCAGGTTCGGCTTGATGCTGCGGTCTTGCTCTTGTGAGATGCGCCAATGGCGTTTGCCATAACCTTGCAATAAAAACACATCATAGGCATCGTAGTGCGGACCCACACCGCCGCCGTCGGTGGCAAAACTAATCATCAAATCATCCAAACGCGCGTCGGGGATAAAACGAAATAAGTTAATCAGTGCGTGCCCCAATGGGTGGTGCAAATCAACACCTTGGATGAGTGCTGTCCAGCGTTTTTGTTTGCGCGATGGAATGGCTTTTTTCTTGAGTGGGCCTGATTGCAATGACCAGCCTTTTTCTGCATCATCAATCGCCAAACGCGATTCGATATTTTCGTTTTGCAGCGCAGCGATGGTGTCTTCGGGTTGATAAAACGCTTGAAAATTCGGAATGGCTTGACGAATTAACAAGGGTTTTTTGTGCCAGTATTCTTTGAGAAAGGTTTGTACCGACATGCCACCGAGCGGAACGGGTTGTCCATTGAGCATAGGAAAGTCGGTGGATGAAAAATCCCCCAATTGTTGCCAAAGTGGGGGTGTGGTTTTGGTTTTTTTCGAGCTCATGATATGTGCCATGTGGGGTTTGAAAAAGTTATTTCTGCGTGGATCTGAATTGTTCGGCGATTGCTTGAATCAGTTGCTGCGCCAAAACATCTTTGCGCATATTGGGTAAGGTTTTGACACCTTCGGCGGAAACCAAACTCACTTGGTTGTATTCGCTGCCAAAGGTTGCAGGACCTTGATTGGCAATGATCAGTGGAATGTTTTTCTTAATACGTTTGGCTTGCGCGTATTCGATGACGTGTTCGGATTCGGCGGCAAAACCCACGCAGTAGGGCGCGTTGGGCAAGTTGGCAATGGTTGCAAGGATGTCAGGCGTTTGTACAAAATCCAAACTCAGTACATCATCGGTGTGGGCTTTCTTGATTTTTTGATTGGCTACGTGCGCCACTTTCCAGTCGGCGACTGCCGCCACTGCGATGAAAATGTCTTGTCCTGCCACATGATTTTGACAGGCAGCGAGCATGTCATCGGCCGATTGCACGTCAATGCGCGTCACGCCGTAGGGCGTGGGCAGGGCGGTTTTGCCTGAGATCAAGGTTACGCTCGCACCTGCGCACTGCGCGGCGTGGGCGAGGGCGTAGCCCATTTTGCCACTGGAATGATTGGTGATGCCGCGCACAGGGTCGATTGCTTCAAAAGTTGGACCTGCGGTGATGAGCACGCGTTTGCCTGCCAAACTTTGCGAGGTGAATAGTTTGGGTAGCAATGACACAATTTCAGTGGGTTCTATCATACGACCCGCGCCGATTTCACCACAGGCTTGCTCGCCATGCGCAGGGCCGAAAATATGAATGCCGTCCTGTATGATGTGCGCTAAATTGCGCTGCGTGGCTGGGTTGTCCCACATCTGCACATTCATCGCGGGGGCAATCGCCAAAGGACACGCGCCACGGTCACGCGCCAAAACCAAATTACTGAGTAAATCATCCGAAACGCCGTGGGCGATTTTTGCCATCACGTTTGCGGTACACGGTGCAATTAACATTGCATCGGCTTCGCGAGAGAGGTTGATGTGTGCAATATTGCTGTCCGCACCTACGCGATTGAGCCACAAACTGTCGTACACAGGTTCGCCAGATAAGGTGGCGAAAGTCAGCGGTGTGACGAATTTTTTTGCGCCCTCGGTCATGACCACCGAGACGCGCGCGCCTTGTTTTTTCAATAAACGCACCAACTCAGCGGATTTATAAACTGCGATGCCGCCAGTGATGCCAAGGATGATGTGTTTGCCGTTGAGCATGGTGCTTGGATGGTTAGATTAAAGGCGAGAGCGGCGGATTGATGACATCATCAATTTGACGCGCCATGTGTTCAATGCGTTGCGTGGATTCAAGCTGAGTGGTGTTGTGCATATTAAACTGCAGCAATTCATTGGCAATTTGCAACGCGGCAAACACCGCGATTTTATCGTGACCCGACATACTCATTTGTTGATGAATCGTGCTCATTTTTTTGTCCACCAAAGCCACAGCGGCGAGCAAAGTTGCCTTCTCATTGGGGGTACACAGCAAAGTGTAATTGCGCCCGAGGATGCTGACGTTGAGGGTTTCTTTGGTGCTCATGGATGCTCCGAATCTGGGTCAGAGGGATTTGCGGTTTCTGTGTTTAATTGCTGAATCACGGTGTCAATGCGTGCTTGTGCTTGAGTCATGCGTTCACGCAAGTCGGATTTTTCCTGCTCCAATTGTTCCACCTGAGCTCGCAATTGTTGATTGCTCAATTGCAACTGCCGCACATAATCGAGCAGTGTTGCTAATTTACCTTCTAAAAATTGGATGGATTTGAGCATGATGAATAAAGGTAGAAAATAATGCTGTCAAAGAGTTACAGCAAGTTTCGTTCATTTTACTCGAAATACAAATAAAAGATGAGGATGTGCAACGATAAATTGCAAAATCGATAAAAGTTTGATTTTTAACCACAGTTCGATTAAAGTGCTCAGGCTTTATGAGTGCCTCACAATTGACAGTTAATTGATAGTTGAGGTGAAACGGGAAGGGGAGATGCGAATCGGATGCGTCCATCACATTCATTCAATTTAGCCCTACTGCACCCGCAACGGTAAGTTTCTATGCGTGTTTTTAATTTATTAAAACACACACGCCGAATGTTTGATAAACCACTGTGATGAAATTCGCTGTGCCACGCACAATCGAATTCATGATGGGAAGGTCAAACAGGGGAAACCAGTCCGGAGACCGGCTTGTAAAGGAAAGTGCGTCAGCGAATGCGCTGGCTCAGTATCTATAAACCCTATGCCTTGCGGGTTGCTCGGCGAAGGACATCTATGTTAAAAAAAATCCCTCATTCAGGGCTGTCGGCGTGTGTGTACACGACTTCTGCTCCTACTCGTACCTTAATTTCATTATCGATTATCGGCGTACTGTCTGCATACGGCGTGCAAGCATGGGCTCAAGAAAATGCCGAACCTGATGCTGTGGTGTCCGCTGCGCGCGCCACTCAGGCGGTCACCGATGCATTACCCTCGACAACCGTCATCACCCGTACGGATATTGAATTGGCTCCCGTGAATGATATTGTGACGCTGTTGCAGCGACAAGTTGGCATCAATGTTCGTCAAAGTGGCGCGCACGGCGCGATGACTGGTATCAGTATTCGCGGTGGCGATGCACAACACACCTTGATTTTGGTCGATGGTGTGCCGTTAAATAACCTGTCTGCAGGCTCGGCTTCGTTGGAGCAAATTCCGCTCGCCTTGGTTGAGCGCATTGAAATCGTGCGTGGCAATGTTTCCGCACTGTATGGCTCGCAAGCAACGGGTGGTTTGATACAAATTTTCACTCGAAAAACCGTCACTGGCAACACGGCTGACCTCACTGTCGGCGTGGGCAGCGAGGGACAACGTCAATTTTCCGCTCAACTGTCTATGGGTAACAATCAAGTGCAATGGACAGCGGGCGTGGCGCACGAGCAGGTCAAAGCCATCAGCGCGCAAAAAGGTGCTTTGGTCAACCCCGATGTCGATGGCTACCGAAATAACAGTGGCAATATCGGTGTGCGCATCACACCCAATGACACCACTGAATTCGGTGCACGCTTTTTCCAAACCAACGGGCGCAACGACGATGACAGCGTTTATGGACCTGTAGATGGGATTGAATACAATAAAAATCGCACTCAAAACCTGACCTTGTACGCAAATCACCAGTGGAGCAGTCAATTGAGCAGTGCGCTCAATTTGTCGCAAGTGTCTGACCGTTATGACTACACCAGCATTGCCTATGGCGTGAGCGATACCAGCCGCTATGAAACCAAAAATCAGCAAATTTCTTTGCAAAATCAATGGAACAGCCATTTTGGGACGTGGAATTTTGGCGCGTCGCACCTGCACCAGACACTGGACAGCACCATCGGATTTTTAACAAAAAGTCGCAACACCGACAGTGCGTGGTTGGGTTATCAGTACGAGCAAAACCGCCATCACTTACAACTCAATGGGCGATTTGACCGATTGTCTGATTTGAACAGCAAAAACTTTCTGACGGGAGCCATCAACTATGGCTACGATATTACCCCCACTTGGCGTGTGTTGGCAGGGTATAGCAATGGCTTTGTCGCTCCGAGTTTTAATCAACTGTATTACCCGCCGTATTGCTATGGTGGATACTGCTATGACAGCAGCAACCCCAATCTGAAAACCGAAAAAGCCAATTATGCCCAATTGGGTGTGCAATGGGCGCAAGCACACTATGGTGCACGGGTGACCTACTTTGACACCCGCTATCGTGACAAAATCGCCAATGATGCCAACTACATCCCGCAAAATATTGGACGCGCGCGTGCCAAAGGCGTGGAAGCCCATGCTTGGTATGGTTTGAATGGATGGAATGTGGATGCGGGCGTGACTTACCAAGAAGTGCGTGACCGCGATACCCATGCATTGTTGATACGCCAACCCCGTTGGACCAGTAATTTGAGCTTGGGTAAAACATGGCATCGCTGGCAAGGGCAAATCGATTGGCAAACCCGCAGCAATATGGGCGACAGCCCCAGTTACGGCGGTCATGCGGCAGGTTACGGCGTGTTCAATGCCCGTGTGAATTACCAATTGAGCAAGGATGTCAAACTTGGTCTGACCGTTGGCAATCTGTTTAATCGCGATTATGAACCATTGGCGGGTTATAACGCGATGCCTCGTAACTTTTTATTCTCGGTCAATTACAAACCGAGTTGGTAAGTTGTGGTAAATCGCTAAATTACTTATGAGCAACCCAACGCATTCTGAAAACCAACAACCCAAAGCCATTGTATGGCTTTGGACTTCAGTGTTCGTTGCGCTGATGGTGGTATGTTTGGCACTGAGTGTGGACGGTGCATATCGCTCGCCTGAGATTTTTTGGCAACTGCGCCTGCCGAGGGTGTTGGCGGGGTTCGGTGTCGGTGGTTTGTTGGCTTTGGCGGGTTTGTTGTTGCAGGCTTTGTTGCGCAATCCACTGGCTGAACCGTATATGCTCGGTGCCGCCAGTGGCGCGTCGTTCGCTTTGCTCATTGGCACGGTGATGGGCTGGGCGTGGTGGGCGTTGCAGGGTTTGGCGTTCGTCGGCGCGGTGGTGGTGTTGACGTTGATGTGGTGGTTGTTGCGGCGGTTCACACGTTTGGAGGGCGATATTTCGATTGTGTTGCTATTGGGGATTTTGCTCTCGGCTTTGCTTAATGCGGGTGTGAATGTGTTGCTCTTACTCATGCCTGAGCGCGCTTTGCGTGGTGCGCTGTTTTGGATGATGGGTGATTTGGCGGGTGCGGGTCAACATTACCTTGCATGGTGCGGGGTGTGGCTGTGTTTGATTTTGGCTTTGCCATTGGCATCGAAAATATCGGCCTTGATGCGAGGCGCATTGATCGCGCATGCAGTGGGTGTTTCGGTGCAAAAGGTGCGTGTGCAACTGTTGCTCCTCGCAGGCTTGGCGACTGCGATTGCAGTCTCTGAGGCTGGCGCGGTCGGGTTTGTTGGTTTGGTTGTGCCGCATTTTGTCAAATTATTCAGTACGCGGCGTGGCATCGGGATGCGCGGCGTGATGTTGCTGTGTGTGCTTTGGGGTGGTGTGTTGTTGGTACTCGCCGATGGTTTGGCGCGTGCGTTGATGGCACCGATGCAGTTGCCTGTGGGTGTTTTGACGATTGCCATTGGCGCGCCGTTTTTGGCGTGGCAATTGCTCGCGCGCATGCGTGCCAATCCTGCGGGCGGTGCGCTATGAATACGCTCTTGCAGTGTCAGCAATTATCAATTCGGGTCGGGCAAAAGCCATTGATTGCGCCGTTTGATTGGCAGGTCAATGTGGGTGAGCGTTGGGCAGTGTTGGGGCAAAATGGTGTGGGTAAAACGGCATTGCTCCACGCACTTTTGGGTGTGGATGGACGTTGCCGCTCAAATATTTACCTGAGCGGTTTGCCGTTGTCTGAATTGAGTGTGCAAGCGCAGGCGCAACAGCGTGTGTGGGTGCCGCAACGTTATGATGAACCCTTCACCATCACGGTTGCACAGGCAGTACACAGTGTTGCGCCCGATGTGTCCGCTGCATACGTACTCAAGCAATTGGATGTGTTTGGCTTACGCGAACATGCGCAGGCGTGGGTGCATCAGCTCTCAGGTGGCGAGCGTCAGCGTTTGACTTGGGCAATGGCGGCGGTGCGCGTCACGGATGCGACGCGGTTGTGCTTGCTCGATGAGCCATTTTCGGCGCAGGACATCGTTTGGCAAAGTTGGTTGTTGCAATATTTGCGCGAACAAAAGCATGCGCTCATTGCCACGGTACATGATTTGAATCAAGTGCGCGCGTTTGCCACGCATGTATTGCTGCTGGCTGAGGGCAAGGTGTTGGCTCAAGGTGAGGTTGTCGATGTGATGCGCTCAGAAGTATTGAGCGAAGCATTCGGAGTGAGTTTGCACATCGATGATGCGGGTTGGGTGTTCGTTTGAGTTGAACAATAAAGTGTTCAAGTCTCAGAAAAAGCCAGTGATTTGAGTACGCGATGGTATTATACTTGGGCATTTTTATACTCAAACCGCAACTATTCTATTACCCAAAAATTATTCAACCATGACTAAAATTTCTCAGCCGATTGCAGGTGAAGCAGGCGAATGTGGCTCTGCACCTTCATTGTTAATTCCTAAAATTATTCATATCGTCTGGGTCGGTGATGAGCGCAAACGACCTGATAATTGCATCCAGACGTGGAGGGTGCATCATCCTGATTGGGAAATTAAGGTGTGGGGCAACACCTCCCTAAAAGAACATGCTTGGGTCAATGCCAAACACATACAGGCGATGTGGTCACGCGAGTTAAATGGTGTTGCCGACATGATGCGCTGGGAGATTTTGTATCGAGAGGGTGGTTTTGCCGTGGATGCAGACAGCATTTGTCTGCGTCCACTCAACGAAGAATGGCTTAAATTGGAGGCGTTTGCCTGTTGGGAGAATGAGCAGGTTCAACCAGGGTTGATTGCGGCAGGCTACTTCGCTGCGCGCCCCAATAATCCATTCGTCGGGCAGATTATCATGGACATTTACAATGCCCCGACAGTAACCCACGCGATGGCGTGGAAAACTGTGGGGCCGCAGCGTTTGACCGATACCTATAATCAACATGCTTATCGTGGACTAACGATTTTTCCCAGTTACACATTTATCCCTGAGCATTTCACAGGGGTGCGCTACACGGGTGACGGTTTGGTGTATGCCACGCAAGAGTGGGCAACCACCAAGCGTGGCTATGATGTGCTGCATCAAAAAAAGATTGAATTGCCCACCGTTAAGGCATCAAACACAGTGCAGCAGGATGTTGAAAAAAGTACAAAGAAAGAAATGGCTAGCGAGCAAAAACAGTCATTTGAACAAAAGACAGGTACAACCACAAACTCTCCGCTCGAACAGCAACACGCAGCATTTTTCGTGCAAAAGCAATCGGTACAACGCAATTTGATTGGGTGTAGTCGGATTGAAGTGTTTGCAAATTTATGTCAGGGCAAGCGTGTGTTGCATATCGGCTGTGCGGATTGGCCAATTACCAACCCCGACACTTCCTTACATTTGGGTTTGCAAAAATACTGCGCACAGTTGGATGGGTTTGATATTCATGAAGAAGCGTTGGCACAATTGCGCCCGTTTGTGCAAGGTGCATTGTTTTCGCGTTTGGAGGACATCACGGCGTATTATGACTTGGTGTTGGTACCTGAGGTGATGGAGCATGTGCCCAATGTGCAAGAATTTTTGGTGCAATTGGACAAGATAAACACCCAAAAATATGTCATTACAGTGCCTGACGCGTATTCGTGTTTTTCTGAGCACTTTGATTTTGTGGCGGACACAGAAACCTTTGTGGAGGTGGTGCATCCAGACCATAATTGTTGGTACACCCCATACACGCTCAGCAATGTCATTCGCAAATACACCTCTTGGCAGTTGGATGGCATGTGGTTTTTTAATCGCATATCGCTCTTGGCCATTGTGAGCAAATCGCCTTCAGCTGATTTATTTGATTCTGAAAATAATTTGATGACAGTAAGTACCGTGTCAAAAGAAAAAAGTCTAGAAAAAAGTTTAGAAAAAAATTTTAATATGGAATTTAGTTACATAATTGCCTACAGACACTCTGAAGAAAGAATAAAAAATATACAACTAGTTTTGGACTGGTTAGGAAATTCGCCTACTGAAATAATTCTTGTTGAAAGTGATCTTGAAAGTGAATTAGAGGTTTTAAAAGACAAATATAATTTTAAACATATTTTCTTGAAAAATAATTACCCTTTTAATAAGTCTTGGTGTTTCAATGTTGGATATAAATCTGCAGTTACAGAGAATATAGTTTTTGGCGATGCTGATTTGATCATGGATAAGGCAAAGTTTTTGGAAGCCGTATCAAACCTTTCTGAATATGAAGTTGTCAATCCTTATGGACCAGTTCTTGATCTCACTTTTGAGGAATCCCAAAGATATGCCTTTACTAAAGATTTTAGTGATCTCAGTTCCATATCAAGACCAGGTAGAGGAGAAACAGACCACCAAAAGGTTCCATTCTGTGGTGGTATAATTATGTTCAAAAAATTATGTTTGGAAAGTATGGCTGGTTGGAATGAAGATTTCTGGGGATGGGGAGTTGAGGATGATGCTCAGTCTTATAAAGTATTCACACTTGAAAAAAAATCATTACAATGTGAGAATAAATGCTATCACCTTTATCATGATAGATCTGCACCTGATCAGCAACTTTATTACAGAAACTTCAATGTTTATAAACAATTTGTGCAATTAGATAAACAAATGATGGAAAAATATGTAACTTCAATAAAAGATAAATTTGGAGATATAAATAAATTAAATAAATGATAAGGGGCTGTAGTAGATTAAGTTAAATTCCAGTCCTATATTTCAATATTCTAAACTGATTTTTTGGACTGCCGTAGTTAAATCTGGACTCACATTCTTTAAGAAACACAGGAAAGGAATTGTGGTTAATACCGTTGTATTTTCGTCGTACACGTTTGACTTGATTCCAAAAGTTTTCAACACCATTGATGTGATTTTTACCAGTTACAAACAATCGAGAATGATTGATGCGTTCATGGTAAAAGTCACGCACATTCAAAGCGTCGTAACTTCGATAACAATCAGCATAAACCACACTGTCGGGAGCGATTTTGCGATCACAATTGTTGGTACACCCTTACACCCTGAGAAATGTCATTCGCAAATACACCACTTGGCATTTGGAGGGTATGTGGTTTTTTAATCAAATGTCACTTTTAGCAATCGCAAGCAAATCGCCTCAACAGGATCAGTGAATACGTGATGCACCGCCTCGGTTAAATAGTCATTGAAAACAAACGCGTTTCGGGTTGCTTGGCCCACAAACGCACATCGAATGCCATGGCGATGTTGCGCACAAACGGGCGACCTTGCTCGGTAACTTTTAAACCATTGGGCAAAATTTCGAGCAAACCATCGTCCTGCATGGGTTTGAGCAATTCAACGGCTTGTGGCAGTTGGGCAAACTGCATGGCAGGGTCTGACCAATCGGTGTGCATGCGGCACATGATGTTGAGGATGTGCTGGCGGATGATTAAATCCTCAGCGGTGAGCAAATGCCCACGGGTTAAAGGTAGTTCATTCGCGCCAACCCGCGCCAAATAATTTTCCAATACTTTTTCGTTTTGCGCAAAAGCGTACCAACTGTCTGAAATCGACGATACGCCCAGACTAAGCATCAGACGCGTGTTGGTCTCGGTATAGCCCATGAAATTGCGGTGTAATCGACCTTCGTTCATGGCTTGATACAGCGTGTCGTTGGGGCGGGCAAAATGATCCATGCCGACCTCAACGTAGCCCAATTCGTCAAACATTTCTTTGCCCAATTCATACAAAGCGCGTTTTTCAGGGCCGCTGGGTAAGTCCTCATCGTTAAAGCCGCGTTGACCATTGCCCTTAATCCAAGGCACATGCGCATAACTGTAAAATGCCAAACGGTCGGGTGCGAGTCTAGCGGTTGTGGCAATGGTGTGGCGCATGGTGTCTAAATTTTGGTGCGGCAGACCAAACACCAAATCATGACTAATTGAGGTATAGCCGATGGCGCGTGCGGTTTCGGTCACGCGTGCGACATTTTCGTACGGCTGAATGCGGTTGATGGCTTTTTGAACTTTAGCGTCGTAATCCTGCACCCCAAAACTCACACGGCGAAAACCCAAGTCGTACAAAGTTTGCAAATGCGCTTCGGTGGTGTTGTTTGGATGTCCTTCGAAACTGAACTCATGGTGGTCGGCGCGCTCGGCAAATTCAAACAAACCATTGATTAAATCGGTCAATTTTTCTGGCGCAAAAAAAGTAGGTGTGCCACCGCCCAAATGAATTTCGCGGATTTTAATGCGCTCATTCGATGATTGTGCCAATAAATCCACGTACATGCGCCACTCTTTGAGCACCGCCGCGATGTAGCCCGCCTCGACTTCGTGCTTTTTGGTAATGCGGTGGTTGCACGCGCAAAACGTGCACAGGCTTTCACAATATGGCAGATGGATGTACAGACTGATGCCGTCGCGCGCATTGGTCGCGTTGAAGGTGCGTGCGACGGTCTCAAGATACGGCGCGACCGAAAAATCGGCTTCTTGCCAATACGGCACAGTTGGGTAACTGGTGTAGCGAGGACCTGCGACATTGTATTTGTGAATGAGTTGCGGCGAGATGGACATAGACATAACCAAAATAATAGGTGTGCTATTGTAGTCGAAAATTCAAATCTGTGGTGGGGCTAAGCGGGACGCATCCTGTCTCTCGTGATAAACAGATTTACCAACATATCACTTTCTCGGGTGCGTGTGGCACATAAAAACCCCGTTTTTCTGGTTTTTTGTTTTACAATACCGCACTTTCCATTGTGTTTTAATTTTTTTGACCACGTCCAAAATGCCACTCACCACAACACATTCCACCGATGCTGCATTCGAAACCACTCAACCACGCCAGTTTGTGCAGTGGTTGCGCGATGTTGCACCGTATGTGCACACGTTTCACAACAAAACCTTTGTGATTGCCTTTGGTGGTGAATTGATTGAGAACGACGGTTTAGAGGACTTGGTTTTTGATGTGAGCCTACTTAAGGCGATGGGGATGCGGATTGTGCTTATCCCCGGGGCGCGCCCGCAGATTGAAGCGCAATTGGCTTTGCGTCAAATTTCATCAGAATTTGTCAATGGCATTCGTGTGACCAATGCGGCGACGCTCGAAGCGGTTAAAGAAGCCTGTGGCGCATTGCGTTTATCGGTTGAAGCGGCATTTAGTCAAGGTTTGCCGAATACACCAATGGCAGGCTCTTCTATCCATGTGGTTTCGGGCAACTTCATCACCGCAAAACCAGTGGGTGTGTTGGACGGCGTGGATTACCAACACGCAGGCGTGGTGCGCAAAGTCAATCGTGAGGCGATTGAAACCCAGTTAAACGCAGGGCAAATAGTCTTGTTATCGCCTTTGGGTTTCTCGCCAACAGGTGAGGTGTTTAATTTGCTCACACCTGATTTGGCCAGTGCGGTGGCCAGTCAAATTCACGCGGATAAATTGATTATCCTCTCACATGAAGACGTGTTGGATGAACAAGGTGAACCCATACAGACTTTGGACATTCGCCAAGCCGAAGCCTTAGAGACCCATTTGCCTGTTGAGAATTTCTTGCGTCAGTCACTCTCGGCGGCGTGTGATGCGGTCAACGCGGGCGTGCCACGCGCCCACATCATTCCTGCGAAGGTTGATGGCAGCGTGTTGTTGGAATTGTTCCAGCATGATGGTGTGGGTTGTATGATTACGCAAAATAGTTTGGAAAGTTTGCGCGAAGCAACTGCGGAGGATTTGGGCGGTATTTTGCAACTGATTGCGCCGTTGGAGCAAGACGGCACGCTCGTGCCGCGCGGACGCGAAAAATTAGAAGCGGAATTGCCGTTTTTCAGTGTGCTTGAATATGATGGTATCATCTTAGGTTGCGCGGCTCTGTATCCGTTCAAAGAAGACCAGATGGGCGAGATGGCGTGTTTTTCCATTGATGCATCCATGCAGGGTATGGGTTTGGGCGAGCGCATGCTGGCACACATCGAAAATCGCGCACGGCGCGAGGGTATGAAAGAGTTATTCGTGTTGACCACGCGCACCGCGCATTGGTTTATCAAGCGTGGCTTTATGCCTGCGACGGTCAACGATTTGCCCGACAATCGGCAAAAAATATACAATTGGCAACGCAAGTCGCAAATTTTTATCAAAAAACTTTAAGGTTTATCAATATGACACGTATGGTTCAATGTGTGCGTTTGAACGCACAAGCAGAAGGTTTGGATTTTGCGCCTGTTCCGGGGGCTTTGGGACAAAAAATTTATGAAAATGTCTCCAAGGAAGGTTGGGCGCAGTGGCTCAAACATCAAACGATGTTGATTAACGAGAACCGTTTGTCCATGCTGGATCCGCGCGCACGTCAGTATCTGCTCAAACAATGTGAGGCATTTTTCTTTGGCGATGGTGGTGATGCCGCAGCAGGATTTGTACCACCATCGGCATAAAATGATATTTCTGAAATTTTCGTCTGAAAGTCAAAAAGGTTGACACAGGTAATTCGCATCAGTACAATGGCGCACATTGCCATCTAACTTATTGTTTTTTATTTGAGTTTTTTGAAAACTGGGTCAATATGTTGCCGTTGCAAGGCATTTGTTTATGCGAACAATGGTGATTAAATGGATATGATTTTATGATTTTAAAAAGAATTTATAAGTCTGCAATAATGATTTTGGCTGGCTTGGCGTTTAGTTTTAGTAGCACGGTTGCGATGGCGGACGATGGTTTTGCGCAAAAATTATTGGGCAAAGCCATGCAGTTGATTGGTGTGAAATACCGCTACGGTGGCACATCTCCTGAAACGGGTTTGGATTGTAGCGGATATGTACAATATGTGTATAAAAATGCCGTGGGTGTGAGTTTGCCGCGCACCGCCTCGGAGCAAGCGCGTGTGGGTGACAATGTGGGTTCGGACATGCGTCCTGGAGATATGGTGTTTTTTAACACCCGTGGCTTTAGTAATTCACATGTGGGTATCTATGTGGGCAATGGTATGTTTGTACACTCGCCGAATTCACGTTCGCAAGTTCGTTTTGATACTCTGGATAGCGGTTATTGGAAAGCACATTTTACCAGTGCGCGACGCGTGTCTAAAGGTGCGGACAATGCACCGCAAGCGATGTAATGTCCTTATCCAATGAATGCTAAAAACCCAGTCATCGAATTGGGTTTTTTGTTATTGATGTGGTGTGGTGATTAGACATCGCCCAAAGCCATCAGCTGTTCCGCTTGATATTCCGCCGCCAATGCTTGGAACATTTCATCCAAATCACCCAACATCATCGCATCAATTTTGTACCACGTTAAATTCACACGGTGGTCGGTGATGCGCCCTTGTGGAAAATTGTAGGTGCGGATGCGCTCGGAGCGGTCGCCCGAACCGACCAATGATTTGCGTGTCGCAGCTTGTGAAGCGTTTTGTGCCTGCACTTGTGCATCTCGAATGCGCGTGACCAAAACCTTCATCGCTTTGTCTTTGTTGCGGTGTTGCGAGCGGTCGTCTTGACATTCGACCACCGTACCTGTGGGAATATGAGTGATGCGTACGGCAGAATCGGTTTTGTTGATGTGCTGCCCACCCGCGCCCGATGCGCGGAAGGTATCAATGCGCAAATCAGCAGGGTTGATAATCACGTCGCCCACCTCGTCGGCTTCGGGCATCACCGCCACGGTACAGGCGGAGGTGTGAATGCGGCCTTGCGCCTCGGTTTCGGGTACGCGCTGCACGCGGTGTCCACCTGATTCAAACTTCATGGTGGCATACACATCGTTGCCCGAGAGTTCAACAATCACTTCGCGATAGCCGCCCAAATCCGAAGGCGACTCGCTCATGATATCCACGCGCCAGCCTTGACGCTCGGCGTAACGTGTATACATGCGCAATAAATTCGCTGCAAACAGTGCGGACTCTTCGCCACCTGTGCCTGCGCGGATTTCGAGAATGACATTGCGGTTGTCGTTCTCGTCCCTTGGGATGAGCATGGTGCGCAATTGGGTTTGCAGGGTGTCTAACTGCGCTTTATTGTTTTGGATTTCTTCTTGTGCAAACTCTTTGAGTTCGGCATCTGCGAGCATTTCTTGCGCGATCTCGATGTCTTTTTCGGTTTGAATGTATTGGGAAAATGCCTCTACCACGGGTGTGATTTCGGCGTGCTCGCGCGTGAGTTTGCGATAATTATCGATGTCGTTGGTGACATCGGGTTGCTGGAGTAAGTGATTGATTTCTGAATGTCGCTCAACCAATTGGCTGAGTTTGTCGCGCATGGAGGGTTTCATGGTGTTCCGATGGTTGTGTGTTGAATGCAGTAAGGGCTAAAAAATTTACCCCTACAATTCGCCGTCATTCAACCAATTTTTTGAGACCAACTGCCATGCGTTGCGCACAGATTCATCGGTACTTTGTACGCCGACGGTTGGTTCATGCAGTAGTTTATTGGTCAGACGTTGTGACAATTGTGCCACCAGTTCTTGTGCATTTTGCACCGACAATTCGCCACGCTCAGCCAGTCCATTGAGCGAACCCAAAATCCGTTCCAACTCTGCTTGGCGCACGCGTTCGGCACGTGCGCGTAGGTTTAAAACTTGCGGCATGTGGGCGCGGCGTTTTTGCTCAGCGGTAAAGTTGTGTACTTCGCGCTCCACAATGATTTGCGCATCGGCCAGCGCGGCAGTGCGTTGTGCGCTGTTGTGCGCGACAATGCTCGACAAATCGTCCACGGTATAGACATAGGCATCGGACAACTGGCTGACTGCATGCTCAATGTCGCGTGGCACGCCCAAATCGACCATGACCACGGGGCGATTGCGCCGCGCTTTGAGTGCCGACTCGACCATGCCCAAACCGATAATCGGCAAGGTACTCGCGGTACAAGTGACCACCACGTCAAATTGATGCAACTGCTCGTGCAACTCGGTCAAGCGAATCGCTTGAGAATTGGGCGTGGGGTGGGCTTGTAATAATTCCTGCGCGCGCTCCAACGAACGATTGGCAACGGTCAAACTGCGTGGCTGCGCGCCGACAATGTGTGCCGCAACCACATCCATCATTTCACCCGCGCCGACCAGCAGCACATTCAATTGATGAAAATCCTCAAATACCCGTTTGGCGAGTTTGACCGCAGCGGCGGCCATCGACACCGAATGCTCACCAATCGCCGTGTGCGTGCGCACATCCTTGGCAACGGCAAAACTCTTCTCGAACCATTGTTGCAACTGACTGCCCATCGTGCCTGCCTCGGATGCCAAACGCGCGGCCTGTTTCATTTGTCCGAGGATTTGTGGCTCACCCAAAACCATTGAATTCATGCCACTGGCGACTGCAAAGGCGTGCGCCAGTGCACCATCATCCTGCAACACATACATGTGTTGTGCCAACTCTTCGGCTGACACGCGGTGGTAGTCTGCCAGCCACTGCATCACCGCAGGCGCGTGCGCGAGCGATGGGTTTGGGTTAAAGCCATAGACTTCCATGCGGTTACAGGTCGAGAGTACGGCGATTTGGGGCGAGGTTTCAGGTTGATGAGCGGATAAGTTGGTTTGTAATTGCGGCAAGGCGTGCGACAACTCGGTTGGCGCAAAGGCAATTCGCTCGCGCAATGCCAACGGAGCGGTGGTGTGATTAAGACCTATAACAAACAACGACATGTATTTGGGTGTCAAAAATATCGGTCAAAAACCGATGAAAGGAATGAAGGGCGGGCGGAAAGTTGGTATTATACCTGCCAAACTGTATCAGGGCTATGGGTAATGGTCGGGATGTCGCTGTGTCGCACTACAAATGCTCGATTTATTGAAATGGTTTTGGTGTTAACAAGGATAATGACATGTTTTTTCAACAAGAACTCTGGCTTATCATGGTGGGGTTGGTGGTCGCTTACGTGGTGCGCAAACTCAACGGCAGTACGGTCGCATTCAAAAAAATTGCTTTGTGGGCATGCGCCATGAGTTTGATTGTCGGTGAATTGGGCATGGTGACACAATTGTTTTTCCCATCGGATGTGATGGGATTTTTGCTCACCACTTTGGCGGCACTGATTGCCTCTAAAATCGTGATTGGTGATCAAACCGCAGGCAATCAAAGCAAACAGCACTATCCGCGCAACCGCAAACGCAAAGCATAAATATATTCTCACTCGTTATTCATATTTCAAACCGTCATGACTTTTAATAAAAATCTCCATCACAAACTTTCTGACCTCGAACCCAAAACAGCATGGATTGATCAGCCTCTGCCTGATGTGGCACAAAATGAGCGTGATTTAGACAATCATAGTTTAGCCAAATTCAAAGATATTCTGCGCTTTGCCAGTCAATATTGGGGCGGTATGGGTGCGTTGGTGGTCGTGGCGATACTCATTGTTGCGCTGATTTTCATCGTGACCAATGACACCTTGTATGAGTGGGTGCGCAATTATGTGATTGCGAGCAATGATGCTTTTCATAACAATCACTGGACACGTTTTTTCAAACGGGTTGGCGCGGTGCTGGCGTTGTTTGGGGTGGTGTTTGTATTGTATCAAGGCTTGCTGCGTTTCACTCAACTGGGTGCAGAGCGCATCCATGCTTGGGGCTTGGCGTTTTTGGTTTTGGCTTTGGCAACCATCAATGTGAAAATCGGCGTGGAACTCATCAACTGGTCGGGCGATTTTTGGGAGGATGTGAAAAATAAAGATGTGCCAAAGTTCATTCCCGGCTTAATTTTGTTTTCACAATTGGCGTTTACGTCGATTATCGCGGGTACATATCGCAACTTCTTTAGTCAATTGCTACAAATTCGCTGGCGCACATGGTTGACTGAAAACTATGCCACGCGCTATTTTTCCGACAATCGCTTCTATCATTTGGAGCAAATTCATGGACAGGACAACCCTGACCAACGAATTGCCGAGGATTTAAATCGTTTCACTGAAATGGCGGTGGCGTTGTTCTTTGGCTTTTATCTGGCGGCGTTGTCGGTGTATGAATATTCCAAAGCCATGCTCAAATTGTCGGGTGATTTGGATACCACTGTATTTGGATACGTGATACACATCCCGTTTTATATGTTCTGGACGGTGGTGCTGTACACGATTCTCGGTTCGTTGGCGATACACCTCATCGGTCGACGTTTGGTGAAAATTAATGTGCTGCGTGAGCGCTACAACGCTGATTTTCGTTACCACCTGATTCGTGCGCGCGAGTACGCTGAGGGCATCAGTTTTCTGCAAGGTGAGGCACACCACTTGCGCGGTGCGCGGCACTTTTTCACTGTGATTCGTGCGAACTGGTATCACTACATGTGGCGGATTAAATACTTGAGTTTCGCGCAAAGCATCTATGGTCAAGCAGGGATTATATTCCCAGTCATCGTTGCTGTACCGCGCTATTTCTCGGGCGCGATTAACTTTGGCGGGGTGATGCAGGTCTTGCGTGCGTTTGGTGAATTGCGCGACGCACTGTCGTGGTTTATTGACAACTACAGTACGTGGGCAGAGTTACGCGGCTCATCAACGCGGATATTTAATTTAGACAATGATTTGAACCGCGTCGATGGCGTTCAAGCGAAATCCCAATTACACGTGGTTGAGAACAACGTCGGTGGCGTTGCGCTGACCCACGCCATGCTCGCGCGGCCACAAAAAAATGCGCAAGGGCAATTGCTCGGCATCCCGCAGGTGGTGGGTTTGGATTGGCAAATTTCGCTGGGCGAGCGTTGGTTAATTACGGGGGCATCGGGTTCGGGCAAGAGCACGATTTTGCGCGCGATTGCTGACCTTTGGCCGTTTGGTGAAGGGCATATCGATGTGCCGACCAAAGGCAAAATGCTGTTTTTACCGCAACGCCCGTACATGCCCGTGGGCACTTTGCGTGAAGCCCTGTCTTACCCAGATGTGCCGACACGATTCAATACCGCCGCGTATGAAACCGCGCTCGACATGAGCCGCTTGAGCCATTTGAAAACACGCTTGGATGAAGTCAACAACTGGGCATGGTTGCTCTCAGGCGGCGAGCAACAGCGTTTGTCGTTCGCTCGATTGTTTTTGCAACGACCTGCGTATGTGTTTTTGGACGAAGCGACCAGTGCGTTGGATGAAGAAAACGAATTGGCGTTGTACCGCACAATGTTGGTATCTTTGCCCGACATCACTTTGATCAGCGTGTCGCACCATCCGCAATTGCGCACATTCCATCAACATAATTTGCACCTTGAGCCCAATGGCACAGGAAGCTTTAGAGCCGTTAAAAGTATTATTTAAGTCGAGATGATATGAACTACACCGACCTGCGCGATTTTATGGCGCAACTCGAACACATGGGTGAACTCAAGCGCATCAAACACGCGATTTCGCCTGTATTGGAGATGACTGAAATTGGCGATCGCACTTTGCGTGCTGGCGGGCCTGCTTTGCTGTATGAAAACGCGGTGCATCAAGGTAAAAAATTCGATATGCCTGTGCTGGCGAATTTATTCGGCACAACTCGCCGTGTGGCACTCGGGATGGGTGCGGAGGATATTTCAGAGTTGCGCGCGATTGGTCAACTATTGGCCAACCTCAAAGAACCGCAGCCACCTGCAGGATTGAAAGAAATCGGTAAACTCGGTGAAATGGCCAAAGCCGTGTGGGACATGCGCCCAAAAATGGAGAAACACGCTGCGGTGCATGAAGTCATCCTTGAGGGCGACGCGGTTGATTTAAACCAACTGCCGATTCAACACTGCTGGCCAGGTGACGTTGCGCCTTTGATTACGTGGGGCTTGGTGGTGACCAAAGGGCCGAACAAATCACGACAAAATCTCGGTATTTATCGTCAACAGGTTTTGGGACGCAATAAACTCATCATGCGTTGGCTCGCGCATCGTGGCGGCGCGCTGGACTTTCGCGACCATTGTGCGGCGCATCCGAACACACCTTTTCCGATTAGTGTGGTGTTGGGTTGCGACCCCGCGACGATTTTGGGCGCGGTCACGCCAGTGCCTGATACCCTGAGTGAATATCAGTTTGCGGGTTTGTTGCGTCACGGACGCACTGTGTTGACCCAATGCATCGGCAACGATTTGACCGTGCCTGCAAATGCCGAGATTGTATTGGAGGGCGTGTTGCATCCAAATGAGACCGCGCTTGAAGGCCCGTATGGCGACCACACAGGTTACTACAACGAGCAGGAAACTTTCCCTGTGTTCACAGTTGAGCGCATCACCATGCGCAAAAACCCGATTTACCACAGCACCTACACGGGCAAACCACCCGATGAGCCTGCGATTTTGGGTGTGGCTTTGAACGAAGTGTTTGTGCCCTTGCTGCAAAAACAATTCCCCGAAATTGTCGATTTTTACCTGCCGCCTGAAGGTTGCTCGTACCGCATGGCGATTGTCTCGATTAAAAAGCAATATGCAGGTCATGCCAAACGCGTGATGTTTGGCGTGTGGTCATTTTTGCGCCAGTTTATGTACACCAAATACATCATCGTGGTCGATGACGACATCAACACCCGCGATTGGAATGAAGTCATCTGGGCGATTACCACACGCATGGATCCAACGCGCGACACCACGCTGGTGGACAATACGCCAATTGATTACCTTGATTTTGCTTCGCCTGTATCGGGTTTGGGCTCAAAAATGGGCTTGGATGCGACCAATAAATGGCCGGGTGAAACCCACCGTGAATGGGGCACACCGATTGTGATGGACTCTGCAGTCAAGAGTAAAGTCGATGCGATGTGGCAGGATTTGGGCTTGTAATTCAGTAATTAAAAATCAGTGTGGCTCACATGGGTTCACACCTCAGAAAAAGCCATTATCCAATCATGCCCCATCAATTGCCTTATCCAAACGCTCAAAAACAATTTCGCCGCGGCGTATCGGCAGGCTTGCTCGCGGGTGCGATGTGGGGTTTGGTGTTTCTCTACCCACGGGTCACGCCAGAGTTTTCTCCGATGTCGCAAATGGTGTTGCGTTACATTTGCTATGGTCTATTTGCCGCAGTTTTGTCGATGCGCGCTTTGCGTTTGGTTTGGTCGCGGCTGAGGTGGGACGACTGGCGCATGTTGGTGAAGATCTCATTGCAAGCAAATATTTTTTACTATGTGTGCTTGGCAACGGGGGTCAAATATGGCGGCATCGCGCCGACCACTTTGATTATCGGTATGTTGCCTGTGACCATCGCTTTGGTCGGGGCGCAGCATGACCACGCATCGCTGGGCTGGCGCAAACTGCTCGCGCCAATGGCTTTGATGGTTTTGGGCATTGTGACGATTAGTTATGATTTGTTTGCGCACGCGAATGAAAACCTAAGCAGTACGCCGTCGCAACGGGCGTTTGCTCTGTTGGCGGCTTTTGGCGCGCTGGTTTTATGGACGCTGGCGGCGGTCAACAATGCGCGTTACTTGCGCAGTCACAATGCGATTGAGCCGAAAACGTGGTCGGATTTGTGCGGTGTGACCACGGCGGTTTTGACGGTCTTGATGCTTGGTGTAGGGCTGGTCATTGCGCAGTTCGCACCGAGCAGTATTTTTGCCATAAATACCGATGCGCAGTTGCCGTGGTTGAAATTTCTATTGATTGGTGGGGTGGTGATTGCTTTTCTCGCTTCGTGGCTCGGTAATATTTTGTGGAATATTGCCAGTCACTTGCTCCCGATTAGTTTGTCAGGGCAAATGCTCATGTCAGAGACCCTGTTCTCACTGATTTACGGATTTATGTACGATGGGCGGATGCCGAGGGCTTTGGAATGGTTGGCGATGGGCTTGGCATTATCAGGGGTAATTTGGGCGGTGCGCTTGCATTCAGTGGTACGCGCGGATGAAGTGCCGACGCATTGAGCCCTTATCGTTGAGTTGCGCTAAGTAGTCGATACACTATTCAAGAATGGGTTCCTTCGCGATGAAACCGCTTGCAATGACACACAAAGATTAACAACAAGCACAGGAAACAATATGAACCTCACCACATGGTGGCTGTTTGTCACCGCTACTTTCTTGGTCTCTGCTGCACCAGGGCCGAACATGCTGCTCATCCTCAATCAAAGTGTGCGTTATGGTTTTCGCCGCTCAATTGCAGGGATGCTCGGCTGTCTGAGTGCCTTGCTCATCATGCTCTCAATTTCGGCGGCAGGCGTGGGTTTGGTGCTGATGAAGTCCCCTGTGTTGTTTGACATACTGCGCTATTCGGGCGCGGCGTATTTGGTGTATCTGGGGTATAAAGTTTGGACGGCACCTGTGCACGAAGTTGGGGTGAGTGCGGATGAGACACGTGTCGAATCAAACTGGGCGTTGTATCGCACTGCGTTTTTGACCGCGGCGAGTAACCCGAAAGCACTGTTGTTTGCCGTGGCCTTTTTACCGCAATTCATCCATGCCAGCGCACCGCAACTACCGCAAATCATCATACTACTGGCGACATTTAGCGTGGTCGAAATGCTGTGGTATTGTATTTATGCAATTGGTGGACTGAGTTTAGCAAGTTACCTGCGTCAAACGCGCGTGCTCAAATGGTTTAACCGAGTGACAGGCGGTGCGTTTATTGCTTTCGCTGCGGTGATGGCTTTGGTGAAAAAGGCGTGATTTTCTCAAATAGTCCAGTTTCGCCTGATATTTATAATTCCCGATAATGTGGAAAAACCACGGGAATCAGATGTTTGGGCATGGAGTAACGCGAAAAACAGCGCGAACTGGACGAGCCATGCACCAAATGCAAACACAGACCTGTGGTGTCGGGCATGGTGATGACTGAGCCGTCTGCATGGATGATGGCTTTGACAAAATATTCATCTTCACAAAAACTCACCGCTTCAAACGGATGCCGCAGTGCAATCTCGCGTCGATAGACGTAGGAAAAACCATAGAACACAATAAAATCCGCGCCAATTTGCATTTTGTCATGAAAGGTGATGTGCTCAATTTCTTCTTGGTTGAGCACGTAATGGTGTCCCGTTTTGGCGGTCAAATCCATGTAACCAAAAAAATCTTGCTTGGGCGCGCGCAGGTAAAAAGCCGACAGTTTGATTAAATCGGCTTGATTGGTCACCAAGTGTCCAACCAATGTACTGAGGTAATGCGGCGCGTAATGGTCATCGTCATCGAAGTGGGCAATGTGTTCGTATTGTGCTTGCTCGACGAGTTGGTTGCGCTTCTCGCCAATGGTCAGTGACGTTGGACTGTGGATATAGGTCACGCGTGCATCATCGCGTGCGGTGTTTTGCATCCATGTATCTGCTTGTGGGCTGTCATCCAACACCAACCATTCCCAATTAACATCGCGTTGATTGCACACACATTGGTACAACAACGGCAGATACGCGCTGCGGTTTGCGGTGGGTGTGATGATGGAGACGTTTAACATAGAATGGTTCTAAATTTCGGTGCTATTTACGCCACACCACGCGGTAATTGACCAAGACATCCGCGCTCAATAAAAACATCAACAACAAACCTTGAAATAATAAACTCACCGATTGCGGCAGGCTCATGGAGATTTGCAGGGCTTCACCGCCGAGGGTGAGCAGTGCCATGAGCAACGCGCCGATGAGCACGCCGACGGGGTGCAGTCGCCCAAGGAATGCGACGATGATTGCGGTGAATCCGTATCCAGGTCGCCATGATTCTTGCAGTTGTCCCACAGGTCCTGCGACTTCGAGCGCGCCTGCAAGACCCGCTAAGCCCCCACTGATTAACAGTGCCAACCAGATTAAACGATTGGTTTTAAACCCAGCGTAGTTCGCCGCTTTGGGTGCGAGTCCTGCTACGGTCATTTGGAAACCCACGAACGAGCGTTTGGCAAACACCCACATCAGTGGCACAACGATGAGGAGTAACAAAATCCCAACATGCAATCGCGTGCTGGACAGAGCGGGAATGATGTTGCCGAGCAAGGGTAGGGTAGCGTTCGCAGGGAACATTTGTGATTGCGGGAAGCCCGCACCCATTGGGTCTTGCAGTGGTGCGGTGTTGTCCACTGTGCCCACCAGCAAATATTGCAAAATGCTTTGTGCGACATACACCAGCATCAACGTGGTGAGGATTTCATTGGCGTTAAATTTCGTGCGCATCCACGCAGCCAAGCCCGCCCAAACCATGCCGCCGAGTATGCCCGCAAATATCATGACGATGACCAATGCGCCTGAGGTGATGGCGTTTTGCGCATAGACCATGGTCGCGGTGGCGAAGATGCCGCCCATGACCAGTTGCCCCTCTGCACCGATGTTCCACACCTGCGCGCGGTAAGCGACCGCTAAACCCAAACCAATCAGACACAACGGCAAGGCTTTGAGCAGCCATTCCGATACGCCGTACAACGAGGACAGTGGATCAATAAAGTAGGCTTTAAATGCGGTTTGTGGGTCCACGCCAAGGGTCATAAATATTGTCAGTCCCGCCAACAAGGTGAGGATAACCACGATGAATGGCACGATGATTTGCATCTTGAACGATGGTTCGGTGCGCGGGATAAGTTTAAACGGGATGAGCATGGTGGTTGGATTGTTTAGTGTTGTGTTGTTTGGTCTTTGTTTTACTTACTAATTCGTCATTCCCGCTAACCCCATGCGGGAATGACGGCAACGAGGTGTTAATTTATTTGCCATAATTACCTCTGTTTGGATTGCTTCGCGGTCAAACCGTTCGCAATGACGGCATTCTACGCATCAGCACTTGTCTTCGCCTCAAACAAGCCCGACATCCAAACCCCAATTTGCTCGGGCGTGGTATCCTCAATCGGGCAAATTGGCGACATGCGCCCGTGCGCAATCACCGCAATTTGGTCGGCAATTTCAAAAATTTCTTCGAGTTCCTCGGACAGCAAGACAATCGCCACGCCTTCTGCAGCCAAATCGAGCAAGCGTTGGCGCAAAAATGCCGATGCGCCCACGTCCACGCCCCAAGTCGGTTGGGCGACAATCATGAGTTTGGGCGCGAGCAGGATTTCTCGACCCATGATGAATTTTTGCAAGTTACCACCCGATAAACTGCTGGCTGCGCTGTGCGTGCCTTCGGCTTTGACTTGAAACTCATCAATGCAGCGGCGGGCAAAGGCGCGCATGTTTTTGCGTTGCATCAGACCGTGGCGCAACATCGAAAATTTGGGCGATTGATAGGCGGTGAGCAGGGCATTTTCGGACAAACTCATTGCGGGCACTGCACCTTTGCCGAGCCGCTCCTCAGGTACAAAACACAAGCCGAGTCCCAAATTGCGCCGTTGCGCCGCGTCCAAATGCCCTGCATTTTGCCCCATGATTTGCACCATATCCGCGCTGCTGGCACGTTTTTCGCCTGACAAAGCGGATAGAAATTCTGCTTGGCCATTGCCCGACACGCCTGCGATGCCGACGATTTCTCCTGCACGCACGGTCAGGTTGACATCGGTCAAATCCACACCAAATGGATCGTCCGTGCTCATAGACAGTTGGTTGATGTGCAGACGCACTTCGCCCACTGTTTGGTGCGCGTGTTTGTACTCGGGTAGTGCGCGTCCTATCATCAATTGTGCCAGTGTCTCAACCGTTTCGGATTTGGGCTGGCAATGACCTGAAACTTTGCCTTGGCGAAGTACGGTCGCACTGTCGCACAAAGATTGAATTTCATCGAGCTTGTGCGAGATGTATAAAATGCTACAGCCTTCGGCGGCGAGTTGTCGCAGGGTTTCAAACAGCTTTTCGACCGCTTGTGGTGTGAGCACCGAGGTCGGCTCGTCCATAATCAAAAGTTTGGGGTTTTGCAGCAGGCAACGCACGATTTCCACGCGCTGACGCTCACCGACCGATAAATCGTGTACGAGGCGTTGCGGTGCAATCGGCAAACCGTAGCGTTCCGACACTTCAATAATTCGTGCTGACAGCGCGCTTATGGGGATTTTTTCATCCATCGCCAGTGCAATGTTTTCCACCACCGTGAGGGTTTCAAACAATGAAAAATGTTGAAACACCATGCCGATGCCAAGCGCGCGGGCTTGCGCAGGCGATTTAATCTGTACGGGCTCGCCGTTCCAAAAAATTTGCCCTGCATCGGGCGTGGTCACGCCGTAAATCATTTTCATCAGCGTGGATTTGCCCGCGCCGTTTTCACCGAGTACTGCGTGTATTTCCCCCGCGGCAACGCTTAAACCCACGTCTTGATTGGCGTACATGGAGCCATAGGCTTTGCTCATACCTTGCAGGGCGATGCGGGCGGGGGTGCTGTGCGTATTCATTTTAATGTGCGGATGAGGATTTTTTGGGAATGAGTTTGCTGATGACGGTGACGCAGACCAAAACCAATGCGCCGACCACCAAGCCTGAAAGCCCGTCCATCACCGTTGATGAGATGTCCGATAGCCATGTGGGCAGGCTGTGGGCGACAATTTCGTATAAATGGTGCAAGCCGAATGCGGTAGGCAAATTATGCGCGACAATCGCACCACCGACCAAAAACATCGCCAATGTACCGACAAACGCCAATACTTTCATCAATACAGGCATGAGCCAGAGGAAAAAGCGACCGAGTTGTTGCGCTGCGGTGCTCTTTTTTTGCGCCAACCACAGACCAATGTCGTCCAATTTGACAATCCCAGCCACAAAACCATACACGCCTACGGTCATAATCAACGAAATACCGACCAGCACCGCCAATTGTTCCATCAGGGGCTTGCTGGCGACCGTGCCCAAAGTAATCACAATAATCTCAGCCGAGAGGACAAAATCCGTGCGCACCGCGCCTTTGATTTTGTCTTTTTCAAACTGCACCATATCGACCGTTTCGTCCTCAATGGCATCCAATAATTCGGCGTGGTGCTGTGCGTCCTCTTCGGGCTTGTGTAGCCATTTATGGGCAATTTTCTCAAACCCCTCAAAGCACAAATACGCGCCGCCTATCATCAACAACACCGTCACCAACCACGGTTGCCATGCCGCCAGTAACAAAGCCAAAGGCACTAAAATTGCTTTGTTGATGAGTGAACCCTTTGCCACAGCCCAAACCACGGGCAGTTCGCGGTCGGCGTTAATTCCTGTGACTTGTTGCGCATTCAGAGCCAAATCGTCACCGAGCACGCCTGCGGTTTTTTTGGCAGCGACCTTGGTCATCACGCTGACATCGTCTAAAAGGGTCGCGATGTCGTCAATAAGGGTGAGTAAACTTGCGCCTGCCATGGGTCATTCCTAAATAAATGGGTGTGGTTTATGGGGTGTGGTTCAAAATCAGCATTGTAACAAAATCACATGTTGGTCAACCGATAAATCACTCGAGTATTATTGACACACGATGTGTCGTATAATGACATTCATCAATGGTCTCAAAAAAAAATGGAGAACGCAATGAACGCTTCAAAATTATTTAAACTTGCCTTGGGCTCAGCCCTTTTGGTCAGCGTGTCTGCGATGGCCGCAACCTTTGCCGAAGCCGACGTGAATGGTGATGGTAAATTGTCTTTAGAAGAAGCCCAAAAAGCAGGTTTGAGCGATTTGGCGAGTAATTTTAAAGCCTTGGACTTGGATAAAGACGGTTTCTTGTCAAAAGCCGAATTGAAAGCCAACCGCTAAAAACTATTCTTTCATGTGTGTACATAGCCCTGCGTTTCATCATGCGGGGCTTTTTTATGTGTGTGCATATTTTGTAGATGGTTGGTTTTCAAAAAATCAAAAACACCTCTTCAACAGCCGTGCTTAGCGCAAATTTTTCTAAAAATTGGATGATTTTAAAAGAAAAACTGAGTCTTTTTGTTGGTTTATCGTCTTCTCATACGCATCCGAGAAAAGACTGTACATCATTTCTGTATTCATGGGTATGACGGCGTTGCATATGATGGTTGTGCAGAGGTCTGATATTTGTTGGTTGTTAAAAAATTGAGAGGATCCATGTTTAAAACACTGAATCAAATAGCGCAAAAATCCCCCCGTTTGTTTTTAATTCTTGCTGCGGTGGTTTGGTTTGCACTGTATCAAGTACTCATTCCCTTATCCGAATATTGCGTGACCTTGCTTCCCGTTGAGCGCAGTTCACGTTTGGGTGGTGCGTTGCAATTCTTTTTTTATGACACCCCCAAAGTTTTGATGTTGTTGACAGCGGTGGTGTTTGTGATGGGCATGATCAACAGTTATTTTACCCCTGAGCGCACGCGTGCATTGTTGGCGGGTAAAACCGAGGGAGTAGCCAATGTCATGGCGGCATCATTGGGTATTGTGACACCATTTTGTTCTTGTTCAGCAGTGCCTTTGTTTATCGGTTTTGTGCAGGCAGGTGTGCCTTTGGGCGTGACTTTTTCATTTTTGATTGCCGCGCCTATGGTCAATGAGGTGGCATTGACGTTGCTGTTTGGTATGTTTGGTTGGAAAGTAGCGATGCTGTACCTCGGCTTGGGTTTGTCTGTTGCGATTATGGCGGGTTGGGTAATTGGGCGTTTAAAAATGGAAGCCTATTTAGAGGATTGGGTGCGCGATATGCCCAAAATGTCGGCTCAATTTGAAGACGTTGGGATTACATTGTCAGAGCGTATTCAAGCGGGTTTTGCATCGGTGCGCGAAATTGTGGGTAAGGTTTGGCCTTATATTTTGGTGGGTATTGCTCTCGGTGGTGTGATACATGGCTATGTGCCCGAAGATTTTATGGCATCAATTATGGGTAAAGAGGCTTGGTGGTCTGTGCCATTGGCGATATTGGTGGGTATTCCGATGTACACCAACGCGGCGGGTGTCATTCCCATCGTGCAGGCTTTACTGACCAAAGGGGCGGCTTTGGGTACGGTGTTGGCATTTATGATGAGTGTGATTGCATTGTCTTTACCCGAAATGATTATTTTACGCAAAGTGCTTAAAATTCGTCTGATTGCGACATTCGTTGGTGTGGTGGCAGCTGGGATTTTAATCGTGGGTTATGTCTTTAACGCAGTACTGTAGTGTGTTTTTAACTTGGATCAATGTGATTGAGTTTTTTATTTTTTGAGAGGAATACATGATGGAAATTAAAGTATTGGGTACAGGTTGCACCAATTGTAAAGCAACCGTGGCATTGATTGAGCAAATCGCTCAGACCAAAGGCGTGACAGTCCATGTGCAAAAAGTTGAAGAGTTGCGAGAAATTATGGGCTACGGCGTGATGAGCACACCTGGGGTGGTGATTGATGGCAAAGTGGTGCATGCTGGTGGCATTCCCCATCGTGAAAAAATTGAACAATGGTTGTCAAACTAATTGGAGCCACGCATGAATAGTCAGCCCAAAAAATTGGCAGAGGCAACACAGTATTGCCCCACGACAGCACATCGTAAAATCCTCGAAGAGGGTTTGTTGGTGGTGGATGTGCGTGAGTATGATGAGGTTAAACAACTGGCTTTTGATGTGCCAGAAATCATTCATATTCCGTTGAGTGAATTCGATACACGCTATGCGGAATTACCGCGTGACCGCGAAATGGTGCTTGTTTGCTCGGCGGGACACCGCAGTTTGAAGGCGTGTTATTTTTTAATGTTTCATGGCTACGATAAGGTCGCCAATATGGAGTATGGTATGGACAGATGGATTGTGCGTGGTTTTCCTGTGCGTGGTGAAAAATTAAGCACGCCATCAGATGAGCAGGCAAGTGCTTGTGGTTGCACAACTCTCGCAAGCACAGCAGATTCGTGTTGTGCGCCATCGCCTGCTGCCAACAACACTTGCTGCTCGCCCACACCATCGGCGAGTAAAGGTTGTTGTTAATTATCACACTTAATAAGCATCGCAGAGAATTTGTCAAAGGCGTTTATGAAGCGTTTATGGGCGCGGTGTGAAACAACACACCTCGCCCGCGTCATCGAATTTCACTTGGCAAGATAGTTTCAGCTGATTTGCCAGTGCCACGCGCGCCCTTTGTAGACGCGATTTCGCGCCTGATAATGACAAACCCGTGATACGTGCGAACTCGGCTTGTGCCATGCCATCAAGGTCACACAACTGTATGGCTTGGCGATTTTTTTCTGACAATTCCTTGAGCACGCGGGGTAGGCAAACAGTCAAACTGTCCACAGGCAGAGGCTCATCGATCAAGGGTTCTGGCAATTGTTCATCCAATTCCACCCAATTTTTTTGCGTGCGAAATTGATCGATGAGCATTCGCTTTGCCATTGTAAAAAACCATGCGCGTGGGTTTTCAATGGCGCAAAATTTTTGTTGTTGCGCCAAAGATTTGAGAAACATCTCTTGCAAAAAATCCTCGCTTTGCTCGCGCATCAAACCCTGCTTGCACAACCAACGGCGCAATTCTTGCTCATGTGCATGCCATGCTTGCATTAGGCAGGGTGTGGTTTGTTGGATCGGATGGGGTGATTTTTGCATGGTGTTTTTTTTTTTGAGTGAATGCGTTATTTTACAGGGGTTTTTTAATCGATGACACAGGCTTGGTGAATGATGAATGTTTTAATTTGCATTATTTCAATATTTCAAGTATCATTGAAATATGAACACACAAACTGCCGTCACCTCTCTGTCCGCCCTTGCGCAAGCATCGCGCTTATCTGTATTTCGTCTTTTGATTCAAGCGGGTGCCGAGGGTCTGCCTGCGGGCAGAATCAGCGAGATGACGGGCATCGCGCCGTCTGCTTTGTCCTTTCATTTGAAAGAACTCAATCACGCGGGTTTGGTCAGTAGCGAGAGTGCGGGGCGATTTGTAATCTATCGGGCGAATACTGCATTGATGAACGAGCTCATTGGATATTTGACTGAGAATTGTTGTGCGGGTGTGGACTGCGGTTTATGACATGGTTTTGTCATTTTGATTTTATATGATGAGTCTTTAAATAGTGGGACAAAAATGGATAAAGTGTATAACGTTTTGGTGTTGTGTACGGGCAATTCCGCACGCAGTGTGATGACGGAAGGTTTGATTAATGTGATGGGCAAAGGGCGGTTTCGTGCCTACAGCGCGGGCAGCAAGCCCAGCGGTCGCGTGAATCCTTTGGCAATTGAGCAACTGCAATCCATTGGCTACGATACCAGTGGGTTGCGCAGTAAAAGTTGGGACGAGTTCTCACCGTCGATCAATCCCGATGCCCCGCAGATGGATTTTGTGTTCACGGTGTGTGACAACGCCGCGGGTGAAACTTGTCCGATTTGGTACGGCGCGCCGATGACCGCGCATTGGGGTTTTCCCGACCCAGGTATGACGGGAACAGATGCCGAAAAACGTGCGGATTTTGCACGGGTGTTTCGTATGATTATGAATCGCGTGCATGTGTTTGTGAATTTGCCACTGGATGTGCTAGACGCGAATGCGATACGCCACGAGATTAAAGCAATTGCTGCTGTCACAGGCGAAGCCGATAATCACCTGCAAAATCAATGGATCAAATCATGAGTGATAATAAGTCAATCACTCAATCTATGAGCGTGTTTGAACGCTATCTCAGTCTCTGGGTGGCTCTGTGTATTGTGGTTGGTGTGGTGCTAGGTCAACTCATGCCATCGGTGTTTGAGCAACTGGGGGCGATGGAAGTCGCACAGGTCAATTTGCCCGTGGGTTTGCTGATTTGGGTGATGATTGTTCCCATGCTGATGAAGATTGATTTTTCGTCCTTGCACCAAGTCAAACAACACTGGCGTGGCATCGGTGTGACCTTGTTCATCAATTGGCTGGTTAAACCCTTCTCGATGGCGTTTTTGGGTTGGTTATTTATCCGTCATGTGTTTGTGAATTATCTTCCTGCGGCGCAATTGGACAGTTATATTGCGGGTTTAATCCTACTCGCCGCCGCGCCATGCACTGCAATGGTGTTTGTTTGGAGTCGTCTGACCAACGGCGAACCGTTGTTCACACTCTCGCAAGTGGCACTGAACGACACGATTATGATTTTTGCCTTTGCACCGATTGTCGGTTTGTTGTTGGGACTCTCGGCAATCACCGTGCCGTGGGACACTTTGTTGATTTCGGTGATTTTGTACATCGTCATTCCCATCATCATCGCTCAAGTTTTGCGTCAAATTTTGCTCAAAAAAGGCGAACATGCGTTTGCACACGCGATGGAAAAAATGGTCACGTATTCCATCGTTGCCTTGTTATTGACTTTGGTATTGTTGTTCGCGTTTCAGGGCAAAGCAATCGTCGAGCAACCTTTGATTATTGCCATGCTTGCTGTGCCGATTTTGATACAGGTGTTGTTCAACTCTGGCTTGGCGTATTGGCTCAATCGTGCGGTCGGCGAGAAGCACAATGTTGCGTGTCCATCGGCGTTGATTGGTGCGAGTAACTTCTTTGAGTTGGCGGTGGCGGCGGCGATTAGCTTGTTTGGTTTTGAATCAGGGGCGGCACTCGCAACTGTTGTTGGTGTGTTGGTCGAAGTGCCCGTGATGCTGCTGGTCGTGCGCTGGGTCAATCAATCGAAAAACTGGTATGAACGTACCGCTGATTGAAGCTTTGCATTACAAAAGCTGATTTAAACCTTTGACATCCAACTGCGCAAACGTCTGAATCTCAGGCATGCCACGTATCCACGTCATCTGACGTTTTGCTAATTGGCGCGTGGCGGCTTGACCTTTGTCGATGAATGTATCGTAATCAACCGTACCCTCCAAAAATTCCCAAGCCTGCCGATAGCCGACACAGCGCATCGATGGCATATCCACGGTCAAGTCTCCACGTGCACGCAAATCGTGCATCTCATTGAGGAAGCCTTGTTCTATCATATTGAGAAAACGCTGATTGATGCGCTCGTGGAGGAGTGAGCGTGGCTCAGGAATCAGCGCGGTCAGTATCGGTGTGAACGGCAGCGTATGCGTGCGTGTATCTTCCGCCCACCACTGGCTCATCGGTTTGCCCGAAACTCGATAAATCTCAATCGCGCGATTGATGCGCTGTGCATCGGTTGGCTTTAAACGTTCCGCAGTGATGGGGTCAAACTGCGCCAATTGTGCGTGTAAATACGCCCAACCATGTTGCTTGGCTTGTGCGTCAATGTCTGCGCGAATTTCGGCATTTGACTCAGGCAATTCGGTGAGTGGCTCAAGTAACGCTTTGACATACAACATTGTGCCGCCGACCAATACGGGTAAATTGCCACGCGCATCAATTTCGTGTATCAGTCGCGTTGCATCGGCGGCAAACTGCGCCGCGCTGTACGACTCAGTCGGCTCAATAATATCAATCAAATGGTGCGGGCAAAGCGCGCGTTCAGTCAGTGTGGGCTTCGCCGTACCAATGTCCATACCGCGATACACCAAAGCCGAATCCACGCTGATGATTTCGATGGGACGCGATTGTGCCAACGCCAAAGCCAGTGCGGTTTTGCCAGACGCGGTGGGGCCGAGGATGAATAGGGCGGTGGGGGTTCGAGGGTTTTGAGTGATAGCGTTCATGCGCCATTTTAACAGTTTGTAATTGGTAAAATGATGTCACACATCACAACTGTCCCAAAACTCCCAAACTCGGCTCGGCTTGATTAAGGGTGTAAAAATGCAAACTCGGCGCGCCCAGTTGCACCAAGCGTTCGCACAGTTGCGCCACCACCTCTTGGCCAAAGGCCTTGATAGATTCGGCATCATCGCCAAAACTTGCAAGTTTGAGCAATACCCAACGCGGTATTTCTGCACCGCAAGTCTCTGAAAATCGCGCGAGGCGGTTGTAGTTGGTAATCGGCATGATGCCGGGAATAATCGGTGCGTTCACACCTTTGGCACGCACATCCTCGACAAAGCGTGCGTAGGCATCGGCATTGTAAAAATACTGGGTGATGGCGGTGTTCGCGCCTGCTTGCATTTTATTGACAAAATGTTTGAGGTCATCTTGTGGTGTGCGCGCTTGTGGGTGGTATTCGGGATAGGCCGCAACGCTGATGTGGAACCAGTCGCCGCTGTGCTCGCGGATGAGTGACACCAAGTCCGATGCGTGCGCGAGTTCACCCATACCACCCATGCCTGAGGGCAAATCACCACGCAGTGCGACGATGCGGTTTACACCTTGCGCTTTGAGTTCATCGAGTATATTGAGTGTGTTTGCGCGGGTCGCGCCAACGCAGGATAGGTGTGGCGCGGCTTCAAAGCCTTTTGAGCGAATATTGGCAACGGCGTTGAATGTACCCGCTTGCGTTGAGCCACCTGCGCCGTAGGTGACTGAAAAAAACTCAGGGTTACGCGTGGCCAGTTGTGTCACGGTGTGCATGAGTTTTTCTTCACCTTCTGCGGTTTTTGGTGGGAAGAATTCAAAACTGACAGGAATAGATAAAGTCATAATATGATTTAGTCGTTGAGTTGAAACTGGGCAAATACAAAAAATTCGTGGTTGCCATCCGTGCCCGTAATTGGGCTGGCGAAGTAATCTAAAACGGTTAAATTCTGCGCCATACAGGCTTGCAAAATATTGGCTTGCACTTCGGTATAGCGTGCTGGGTCTTTGACGATGCCCGCTTTGCTGAGCGCATCGGCATCCAATTCAAACTGTGGTTTGACCAGCATGAGGATGTGTGCATTGGGTTTGAGCAGGCTTTGCTCACCTGCTGCAAATATCGGCAAAATTTTGGTCAATGAGATAAACGATAAATCTGCCACCGCCAAATCAAATCCATTCGTAATCGGCGTAATGTTTGCATCGTTCAAATCTTCAAAACGTTCTGCCAACTCATCCGCATCCAAATACCGTGCATTGCAATTTTCAAACACGGTTAAGCGCGGCTCGTGGTGCAAACGCTTGTGCAACTGGTCATGCCCGACATCGATACCGACCACGCGCGCCGCGCCATTTTGTAGTAAGCAGTCGGCAAATCCGCCTGTGCTCGTACCCAAGTCCAATACGTTTAAACCTGCGACAGAGAACTGCGTATGTGTCAACGCGCCCGCGAGTTTCATGCCTGCGCGCGAGACGAATTTATCGGTGTCTGAATCGGCGACCTGCAAGGGTGTGGTGTCGTCTAACTCATACGAGGCTTTTTTGATCGTTTGCCAATCGCGCCCATTGTGCCATGAGACGCGCCCATCACTGACCAAACGCTGCGCGTGCGCGCGCGATTCGGCGAGGTTTTGCGTCACAAGCACTTGGTCAATACGCGGCATGGTTTATTTTTTATCATTGGACAAAATACTGCTAGCCGCCCAGTTGATTAAACCATAAACAATCGCTGCCCAAAACGCCGTGCCAAAGGTGTCGATGTGAAAGCCTTTGACCAAAGAACTGACCAAAAATAACAAAGCTGCATTGATGAGCAACGTCACCAAACCCAAACTCAAAATTTGCAAGGGCAGGGTGAGTAGGCTCACGATGGGTCGGATGAAGGTATTGATTAAACCCAGCACCAAAGCCGCCATAAGTGCAGTCATCGGTTCGTTAATGGTGATGCCATCAAATAAATAAGGCAGTGCCATCAGGGCAATGGTGGCAATTGCCCAGTGAAGTAGCCAGCGTGTCATGTTTGCTCCTTGCGTTTTGTTTGTCATTTACAAATGTCATGGCGGGCTTGATCCGCCATCTCCTTGGATTAGGAAACACTATTGGGGGATTACGGGTGACCTGAACCCATTGGTTCTTACCCGCAATGACCCAGTGCCTCATCAATAACGATAATGGTCAGGTTTATAAGGCCCATCCACATTCACACCAATATAATCGGCTTGCTCTTGCGACAATACCGTCAGTTTCGCACCGATGCGCTCCAAATGCAAACGTGCGACTTTTTCATCCAAGTGCTTGGGCAAAACATACACTTCATTTTTGTATTGCTCGCCACGGGTGAACAATTCAATTTGTGCCAAAGTCTGATTGGTAAACGAATTGCTCATCACAAACGAAGGATGACCTGTTGCGCAACCGAGGTTAATCAAACGACCCTCAGCCAATAAAATAATGCGTTTGCCATCAGGGAAAATCACGTGATCCACCTGTGGTTTGATGTTTTCCCATTGCAGATCCTTGATGCCCGCGATGTCGATTTCGTTGTCAAAATGCCCGATGTTGCAGACAATCGCTTGGTCGCGCATTTTTGCCATGTGTGCTGCAGTGATGATGTCTTTGTTGCCTGTGGTGGTCACGAAAATATCGGCTTGCGCCACCACATCATCCAAAGTCACCACACGGTAGCCTTCCATTGCGGCTTGCAATGCGCAAATCGGGTCGATTTCGGTAATCATCACCGTCGCGCCGAGTCCACGCAAAGACTGCGCCGAGCCTTTGCCCACGTCGCCATAACCGCAGACCACGGCGACTTTACCCGCAATCATCACGTCGGTCGCGCGTTTGATGCCATCGACCAAAGATTCACGGCAACCGTACAAATTATCAAATTTTGATTTGGTGACAGAATCATTGACATTGATGGCTGGGAATGGCAACTCGCCCCGTTTTTGCATTTCGTACAAACGTTTCACGCCTGTGGTGGTTTCTTCGGTCACGCCTTGGATGGAAGCGAGACGAGTTGAATACCACGTGCTGTCTTTTTGCAATTGCGCTTTAATCGCGGTAAATAAAATCGTTTCTTCTTCAGAAGTCGGCTTGTCCAAAACGCTCAAATCTTTTTCGGCTTTTGCACCGAGAATCAGCAACATGGTGGCATCGCCGCCATCGTCCAAAATCATATTGGCGTACAAACCATTGCCCCAATCGAAAATGCGGTGGGTGAAATCCCAGTAGTCTTGCAAAGACTCGCCTTTGTAAGCGAATACAGGCGTGCCTGTGGCGACAATCGCGGCGGCGGCGTGGTCTTGGGTGGAAAAAATATTGCACGACACCCAGCGAACTTCAGCACCCAAGGCTTGCAAGGTTTCGATGAGGGCGGCGGTTTGAATCGTCATGTGCAGCGAACCCGCGATGCGCGCGCCTTTGAGCGGTTTTGAATCTCCATAATCGCGGCGCAAAGCCATCAAGCCAGGCATTTCGGTTTCTGCAATATTGAGTTCTTTACGACCCCAATCCGCCAAAGCGAGGTCGGCGATGTGGGCGTTTTCGGTGATGTACATATTCTGCTCCAATAAAATGACAAGGGCAGTGGGCAATTTTTTGAAACCTTCAAAAAGGGACTTGCTCACTCAAACCACTTGATTAAATGAATAAACGTTAATAAGGGTCAGTGAGCGTGGTTGATGCGGGATAAACCCGTTTGAAACCCATCAAGCCTGTCGGTCATTGAGTACCGATGCAACGCTCCTTGATGAGTGGCGCGGATTATAACACAATGCTTGTGGTATGCACAATTTGTGACTTCAGCATCCGCTCAGACATTGGGTTAGAATGCTCAGAATTTCAATACTTTTGTGAACCCATCTTATGAATACCCAACTACCCCAAATTTTGTCCGCATTGCAATCGTCATCAAGCACCACGCTGCCTGCGTTGTTCATCGGTCACGGCAGCCCCATGCACGCGATTGAGGACACCGAAATTTCACGCGCTTGGCGTGCGCTCGGTGCCGCTTTACCGCGACCGAAAGCGATTTTGTGTGTTTCCGCACACTGGATGACGCAGGGTGCAACACATGTTCTCACCAATGCGCAACCGCGTACCATCCACGATTTTGGTGGTTTTCCGCGTCAGTTGTTTGAACAGCAATACCCCGCGCAAGGCGCACCCGAGTTCGCCCAACGCGTGCGTGAACTCGCGCCCGAAGTTTTGGCAGATGACACTTGGGGGCTGGATCACGGTGCTTGGGCGTTTTTATTGCACATGTACCCTGAGGCGGACATACCCGTATTTCAATTGAGTGTGGATGTGCGTAAATCACCTGCGGAGCATTTTGCTTTGGCGCAAAAATTCGCGTTGTTGCGCAGCGAAGGTGTGCTCATCATCGGCAGTGGCAATGTGGTGCACAATTTACCTGCGGTACGCTGGCAAGACAACGCGCCTGCGTATGACTGGGCAGTGGCGTTTGATGCGACGGTGGCGGACGCGATTGCGCGTCGTGATGTCTCAACCGTGGTGAATTTCTCGCAAATCGCCGATGTGAATTTGGCGCACCCAACGACCGAGCATTTGATTCCCTTGTTGTATGTGTTGGGCGTGTGGGACAGCGCGCGCGAGCAAGTAGGCTTTTTCAACGAGGTGCTGGAGTTATCGAGTATGTCGATGCGCTCGATGGTGTTTTATTCATAACGACTGTGGTTCGCGGTTTGGGGGTGTGTATGTGGGTGTGCGATTTTGTATCATGTTTGCCAATGGTTTTCCCCAAAAAAGTGCGTTTTTAGGAGATTTTTTTACTTAAACTTTGTGTTCGCGGTAGGAAATGGTCTTTTTTAAAATGCGTCTTTCGTGTCAGTTTGAGAGGCGTACAATGAAAACAGTAACCAACGTATCAACCAAGCACAAAGGGCTTTTATGCACATCATCCAAACCGATGTCGCCATCATCGGCGCAGGTGGCGCGGGACTGCGCGCAGCAATCGAAATCGCGCGTACCTCGCCCGAAACCACCGTCACTCTGATTTCCAAAGTTTATCCCATGCGCTCGCACACGGTCGCCGCCGAAGGTGGTTCGGCGGGCGTGGTGCGCGAGGACGACTCGCTCGATTACCATTTTCACGACACGGTCTCGGGCGGGGATTGGCTGTGCGAGCAGGACGTGGTTGAGTATTTTGTCAACCACGCCACGCAGGAAATGATTCAACTCGAGCATTGGGGTTGCCCGTGGTCTCGCACACCTGAGGGCAAACCAAACGTGCGCCGTTTTGGCGGTATGAAAGTGCCACGCACTTGGTTTGCCGCGGATAAAACGGGCTTTCACATTCTACACACGCTGTTTCAAACGTCATTGCAATATCCAAGCATTCAGCGTTTGGATGAGCATTTCGCGCTGGATTTATTGGTGGCGGACGGGCAGTTGCAAGGCGTGCTGTGTTTGGATTTGAAAAATGGCACGACCACGGCGGTACAAGCCAAATCCGTGATTATCGCCACAGGTGGCGCAGGGCGTGTGTATCTGTACAACACCAATGGCGGCATCGTTACGGGCGACGGCATGGCACTGGCATATCGCCACGGCGTGCCGCTGCGCGACATGGAGTTTGTGCAGTATCACCCCACGGGTTTACCGGGTTCGGGGATTTTAATGACCGAAGGCTGTCGCGGTGAGGGTGGGATTTTGACCAATAAAGACGGCTACCGTTATTTGCAAGACTACGGTTTGGGGCCTGAAACGCCGATTGGCGAGGCGAAAAACAAGTATATGGAGCTTGGGCCACGCGATCGACTTTCGCAAGCTTTTTGGCACGAGCAACAAAAAGGACGCACCGTCGAAACGCCGCGTGGCGATGTGGTGTTCCTTGATTTGCGTCATTTGGGCGAAAAATATTTGCATGAACGTTTGCCATTCATTTGCGAATTGGCAGAAAAATTCGTGGGTGTGGATCCAGTCAAAGAACCGATTCCTGTGCGCCCAACCGCGCACTACACCATGGGTGGGATAGAAACCGATGCGCGCTGTCAAACGCGCATGGCGGGATTGTTCGCGGTCGGTGAATGTGCTTCGGTCGGCTTGCACGGCGCGAATCGTTTGGGCTCAAACTCATTGGCGGAGTTGTCAGTGTTTGGTAAAGTCGCTGGTGAGGACGCACTCAAAGTCGCGCAAACCCGCAGCCATATGCTGAGCACAGAGCAAATTCGCGTTTTGGCGGAGCAAAGTTACGCGCCTTATGCGACGTTGCTCAATAAAACCGATGGTACGGAATCGCCCGCTGAGATTCGCCGCGAACTCGGCGCATTGATGGAGGAGGGCGTGGGCATTTTCCGTTCTGAGCAAACCACGCAAAAAGCCATTGAGCAAATTGCGCAACTCAAACAACGTTACCAAAACGTTACAATCACCGACCACAGCACGAATTTCAACACCGATTGGTTGACCACGATTGAATTGGGGTTCTTGTTGGATGTGGCAGAGGCGATGGCGCATTCGGCGTACCAACGCAAAGAATCGCGTGGCTCGCATCAACGGCTCGATATGCCTGAGCGCGACGATGTCAATTACCTCAAACACAGTTTGGCGTTTTATCAAGGCAGCGGTGCACCGAAAATTGAGTACAGTGCCGTGACCATCACCAAATCTCAACCTGCAGTGCGGGCGTATGGTGCAGCAGCGGAGGCGAAATCATGAGCAAAACCATGAGCAAAATCATCACCATCGAAGTATCGCGTTACCGTCCAGAAGTTGACGAAAAACCGTGGCTGCAAAGTTTTCAAGTAGAGTGGACACAAGACATGTCGGTCTTGGACGCGCTCGCGCAAATCAAAGACGAGCAAGCCCCCGAACTGGCGTATCGCTGGTCGTGCCGCATGGAAGTGTGTGGCTCGTGCGGTATGGTCATCAATGGCGAGCCCAAATTAGCGTGCTCAACCTTTGTGCGCGACTTTGCCGACTGCGACAAAATCACGGTCGAGCCGCTGGATCATTTTCCGATTGAAAAGGATTTAATCGTAGATATTGAGCCATTTATTGAAAAACTCAATGCGGTCAAACCCTATATCATCAAAGACAAACCCGCGACCGAGTTTACCGATGTGACGCAGGCAGGATTGACTGCGCACACCCAAACCCCAGCCGAATTGGCAAAATTCAAGCAATACACCATGTGCATCAATTGCATGTTGTGTTACCAAGCCTGCCCACAAGTGGCAATTAACGCTGAATTTTTGGGGCCAGCGGCCAATGCTTTGGCGTTTCGTTACAACAACGACAGTCGGGACGAGGGCGCAGCACAACGCTTTGCGATTCAAAACTTGGATACAGGCGTTTGGCCGTGTACCTTTGTTGGCTATTGCTCAGAAGTCTGTCCGAAAAACGTCGATCCAGCCGGTGCGATTCAGCAGACCAAGGCGCAAGGCGCGCCGTATTGGCTCAAATCATTTTTTAACTCCGAGGGTGATTCCGAGGCTCATTCAGACAAGCAAGGAGACCAATGATGCGCAAACCCTATCATAGTACCGAACCAGCAAACTGGTACATGGAAAAACCGTTTTACAAACGTTATATGCTGCGTGAGTTGACTTGCGTGCCGATTGCGCTGTATGTGCTCAATCTGATGTCGGGCGTGGTCGCTTTGGCAGGCAGTTTGTTTGATTGGCAGGCGTGGGTACAAATGCAAAAAAACCCGTTGATGTTGTTGCTCGTGCTGTTTTGCTTGATTGGCGCGGTATTTCACACTGTGACTTGGTTTGAAACCACGCCCAAAGTGATGAAAGTGCAACAAGGTGAGCAATTTTTACCCGAAAAATACATCTTGGGCGCGCATTGGGCGGTGTTTGGTTTGCTTGCACTGATATTGTTAATCATCGCCATTGCGTGCGCATAAGGAGACAAATATGAGTAAACCGAATAATTTGAAACCGATTTACTGGTTGTTGTTCGCCGCAGGCGGCATGATTGCGGCATTGGTGTTGCCTGCTTTAATAGTTGTTTTGAGTTGGTTGTTGCCGTTTGGCGTGGTTGGCTCGGCAGATACGTTTTATCAAACGGTCTCACCGCTGTTTCAAAATGGCTTGTTTTACTTGGTTGTGGTCGCGGTTTTGTTCGTGATGCTGTGGCACACCGCCCACCGTTTTTACTATGTGCTACACGACTTGCACATCCATGTGGGGATTAAAACGCGCTACGCTTTGTATGCGTTTGTGATTGTGTGTGGGGTGTGGACTTTGGTGGCGGGTTGGTAATTTGAACACCTAAATATATGAATGTGAAAAACGCGGGCGGATGCTCGCGTTTTTTGTGGATCTGAATTTAAGTTGACAGCCGTCATTGCGAGCGGTTGTATCACCAAGCAATCCAGCGATATTCAATCAATTGACGGGTAAGAGTCGCTTCGCTGATGAAGTCGCATTTACAACAGTGAGCAATGACCACGAATGCTGGGGAGTGATTTATGCTTTGCGTGTTGCCGTCACAATTTGATACACGCCGCCAAAAATCGTGCGTTTGTGCCATTCAAATGCGTCGGCATCGTTGGCGTATTCTGAAATTTCTTTGCGCCACAGCGCGTTGGAAAACGGTTCGATTTTGATGTTGATTAGGCGCAATATCCACCCGACAGGTTGCCAAAATTTCGGGCGATGGTAATCAATGAATATCAATTTGCCAGTGGGTTTAATCGTTTGGGTCATGCGATTGACCACCGCGTGTTTTTTGTCCTCTGGAATTTCGTGCAGTAGGAAAAAACTGCACGCCACATCATAATCACGTCCTTGCCAATCGGCGGCATCGCTGTGAATAATTCTCGCTTGCGGTAGGTGTCCGATTTTGCCATGCGCGCGTGCGATTTGCGCGGCAGTGACATCGGTGAGGTCCAATTGACCTGTTGCACCCAATTTTTCAGCCACTTGATTGACTACATCACCATAGACGTGCGCCACTTGCCAGACGCGCATCCCCGCTTGAATCTCTTGTAGATAGGCACGTACCATGCGCTGTCCATTGCCAAACAGCAAACCATTAAAGACCAAGTTTCTGTCCAATAGCGCGACATTACGCGGATTGAGGTACGCCCAGTGATAGACTTCTTCCATGTACTCAGGCACGTCCTCGCGGGTGATGGCTTTGGCTTCTGCGGATAGGTATTTGGGGTTGATGGCGATTTTATCGGATGGATTCATTTTGAACTCGATTTTCCTTGGTTTGACCACGATACCTCTTTTTTGCGCGCAATACAGACCCAAACATGGGTTGTTGTGCTTCACTTAGGTGCATGGTGTACAGGTGATATTATAACCTTTGGCAGAACGGCGGTTTTGATTCCAGCCCCGTGTGGTTGATGTAAACCATAAAATCATGTGCTTGTGTGGTAATAGAAAATTACCTTTGCCAAGCATTCAAAAAAGCAAAGATTGTTTTGTCTTAGAAATTGTGTGCGCTTGCGCTACAATGTCACGGATTAACTTTTGAGTCCATGTTATGAGTGAATATTTAAAATTTTACGCCGTGATTGGCAATCCAATCGCCCACAGCAAATCACCCGATATCCATGCGCAGTTTGCTGCGCAATGCGCCATCAAGTTGCGCTATGAACGCGTGCTCGCGCCAGTGGATGGTTTTGTGGTGATGGTGGATGGGCTGCGTGCGCAGGGTTTGTGTGGATGCAATGTCACCGTGCCGTTTAAATTGGATGCGTTTGCCTATGCCACAAAGCGTTCAAGCGATGTACTCTGGGCGGGCGCGGCGAATACCTTGAGTTTTAACAAAGATTTGGTCATAGCCGATAACACCGATGGTGTGGGTTTGGTGCGCGATATCACGCACAATTTGGCTGTGGCTTTGCAAGGTAAAAAAGTATTGTTGCTTGGCGCGGGCGGCGCGGCGCGTGGGGTGTTGCGTCCAATTCTGAACGAACGCCCAGCGGCTGTCGTGGTCAAAAACCGCAGTTTGGATAAAGCGCAGGCATGGCTTGCGCAGATTGCGCAAAAGCCCGATTTTGCCCAAGTCACACAAGGTATTGGGTTGCGCGTGCAAGCGTGGGCGGATGAAACCTTGGAATCATACGATGTGGTCATCAATGCCACCGCTAGCAGTTTGGGTGATGAGTTCACACCACCACAAGGTGTACTGTTCAATTCAAGTGCGCTCGCCTACGACATGATGTACGGCAAACAAACAGGTTTTATGACTTGGGCGCAATCTCAAGGTGCGCAAGTCGTGGACGGTTGGGGCATGTTGGTTGAGCAAGCGGCGGCGAGTTTTCAAATTTGGCATGGCATCGCCCCCGATACTGCGCCACTATTACAGCGAGGTGCTTGAGTATGTGGCGTTATTGGATCAAACCGTATGTGTACTCGCTCTTTTTGATTGGCGTGGCGTTTCAAATTTGGTGTGTGCTGTGGTTGGCTTTGTACGGTGTTGGGCTTGCGCCGTTTTCTGCATTTATGAAAAACGAGCAAATGCGTCTGATTCCCGCCAAAGGGCAGTTTTTATTGCAACACGATTGGATGGTGTACAACGATATTTCGGATAATCTAAAAAAAGCCGTGGTTGCCTCGGAGGATGCGGGTTTTGTCGAGCATGACGGTGTGGATTGGGATGCAATTGAGGTGGCAAAAAAGAAAAACGCCCGCCGTGGTAAAGTGGTTTCTGGCGGTTCGACCATCTCGATGCAGTTGACCAAAAATCTGTTTTTCTCCTCCAACCGTTCGTACCTGCGCAAAGCCAATGAAATCGGCATGACCTACGTGATGGAGTTGATGTTGCCCAAGGACAAGATTTTTGAATTGTATTTGAATTCGGTTGAATGGGGCGAGGGGGTGTTTGGTGCGCAAGCGGCGGCGCAACATTATTTCGGCACGAGCGCCGATAAACTCTCGGCGCAACAAGCCGCCAAACTCGCGGTGATGTTGCCCGCACCGAAGTTCTACGATGCCAACCGCAAAAGTCGAAATCTTGGGCGACGTGCAAATGTCATCCTGCGCCGCATGGGTGGCGCGCAAATTCCTGATGATGAGGGGCTGTAAGATTGATTGTGAACCATCGTTTATCCCCTCAAAGTTGGAATAAATCCACAGCGTATATGGCTTTGGCATTCTCGATGATGCTGGTCGGCGCGTATGTGGCTCTGTCTAAAAGTCTATTGCAGTATTTCCCGCCATTTGCCTTGGCGTGGGTGCGTTTTTTGATTGCTGCAGTGGTGATGTGGCCGTGGTTGCGTGAGTGGTGTGGAAAAATTCACTCCGTGCCAAAACACGACCGCTGGGCGTTGTTTGGCATGTCATTTTTTGGCAACTTTCTATTCACCATTTGTATGCTGTTTGGTGTGGCGCATACCTCAGCGACCGCCGCAGGGATTATCATGAGTTTGTTGCCTGCGGTGATTGCGTTGGTTTCGGCGTGGGTGTTGCGCGAGCATTTGACCCGTGTCGGCTTGGCAAGCGTGGGATTGGCGGTGCTGGGTGTGATGAGTTTGAGTTTAAACAAAGATTCGGTGGGGCAGTCGTGGTTGGGCAATGCGTTCATGGTTGGTGCGCTGTTGTGCGAGGCGTTTTATGTCATCGGCGCGAAGTATTTGACCGCGGGTTACACTCCCAAACAAATTGCGGTGGCAATGAATACCTTTGGTTTGATCTTGACCACGCCGCTGGCGGTGTTTCAACTGCCCGATGTGGCATGGGCGCAAATTGGTTGGAACGGTTGGTTGCTGATGGTATTTTACGCACTCGCAGCCAGTGTATGGGCAACGTGGCTGTGGTTCAACGGTTTGCGTCATGTGCCCGCCAATCGCGCTGGGGTGATGACGGTGGCTTTACCTTTAACCGCAGCTGCGATTGGTGTCGCGCTGTATCATGAATCGTGGACGGTGTATCACACGGTGGCGTTTGCCTGCGCCGTGGCGGGTGTGGTGCTCAGCAGTGGGTTGCCTGCGACCGATGGGCATTGAGCCTTATACAGGATGTAGTGCGGTCAAAATCTGTGCGTGAATTTGTGAATTGGCAGCAATTACGCTGTTGTTTGAAAATTCAATCAGTGCGCCATGCACATCGGTAATTAACGCACCCGCTTCCTGCGCAATCAGTACGCCTGCGGCATAGTCCCACGGTTTGAGCGCGATTTCGTAGTAGCCATCGAATGTCCCGCGTGCTACATAGCATAAATCCAAAGCCGCCGAGCCGAGTCTGCGAATATCGCGGCAGTTGGGTAAAATTTGACGCATACCCGCGAGCACCCACTCAAATGCCTCGCCCTGATTGACCTTGCTGTATGGAAAACCTGTGGCAATCAAGGATTGTTGCAACTCGCTTTGCGCACTCACCTGTAGCCGCGTGGTTGTGTCGTTAAGTGTGAGGTATGCACCCGCGCCAGCCACTGCCCAAAACAGTTCATCCAAAATAGGGTTGTACACCACACCCATCACCCCGATGCCGCGCTCGTACACGCCGATGGACACCGCCACATGTGGCACGCCGTGGATAAAGTTCGTCGTGCCATCAATCGGGTCGATGTAAATCACTCGCTCAAACGCATTATCATAATTGCCCTGATGTGATTCTTCGCCCACCAACGTATATTCAGGAAAGAGTTGCGCCAAGCGCGGCAAAATGAATTGCTCGGTTGCCACATCGTATTGCGTGACCAAGTCCACCGTGCCTTTGTGGGTAATGGTTTTGTTGGCGAAATAGCCCTCGCGCACAATCGCGCCTGCATCGAGGGCAATTTGTTTGAGAGCTTCGATTTTTGAGTGTTTGGGATTCATGTTGGGAGTGGATAAATGATGGCAACAAGGGCATTTTATCCGAACTTGAATTTTAGAAAGGTGATAAAGATTTGCCTGTGATGGATTGTTGCATCGAGTGCGCGGATTTATCGTAAAATGCGACTTTTCGCACACTGATTTGAGGTCAACCATGGCGAATGCCAAAAACGCACCAAAAACCCCTGAAAGTTTCGAGTCCGCCATGCGTGAGCTCGAGCAGTTGATTGCTGCTATGGAAAACGGTCAAATGCCCTTGGAAGCCTCATTACAAGCGTATCAACGCGGTGCATTTTTGGTCAAATTTTGCCAAGCACAGTTGCAAGCGGTGCAAGAACAAGTGAAAATTGTTGAAGCGGATATGGTGCGTCCATTGGATTTGAATGAGTGATATGGAACGAGGCATGACTGCATTGAACATTTCGCCCGTCAGCATCAGCGCGCAGCGATTCAACGATTGGGCGGACGTGGTGCGCCCACAGATTGAAGTTGCACTGGCGCAGGGTTTGGACGCATACGTCACGCACGCTGTGGCGCAAAACTCGCCATTGGTTGCTGCGATGCGTCATGGCGTGATGAATGGTGGTAAACGTGTGCGTGCTTTGGCGGTCTTGGCGGCGGCGCATTTGGTTGGTGGCTCACAGCAGATTGCGATGCAAGTTGCAGTGGCACTCGAATACATCCACGCCTACTCCTTGATACACGATGATTTACCGTGCATGGACGATGATGATTTGCGCCGTGGTCAGCCGACGGTGCATATTCAATATGGGCAGGCGCAGGCTTTGTTGGCAGGCGATGCCTTGCAAACTTTGGCGTTTGATGTGTTGGCTTCTGAACGTTTGACGCAGATGGGGCTGACTGCGGCGCAGCAGTTGCAATTGATACGCACACTCGCCCGCGCTTCAGGCGTGGCGGGCATGGCGGGCGGGCAGGCGATTGACTGTCATCACGTGGGACAACCATTATTGACACAAACCATGCAAACCATGCACTCGTTGAAAACGGGGGCTCTGTTGCATGCTAGCGTGATGATGGGGGCGATGTGTGTGACGCAGGGGCTCAACGATGCCGTGAATTTGTCTGCCGAGCAACTGAATGATTTATCGAGTTATGCCGATGATTTGGGTTTGCTGTTTCAGGTGGTGGACGATATTTTGGATGCCTCGCAAGACACCGCTACATTGGGTAAAACCGCAGGCAAAGATGCCGATGCCAACAAGCCAACCTATGTGCAAGCCATCGGGATTAACGGCGCGCGGGATTTTGCCCAAAAATTGTACGCCAGTGCATTGACGAATTTGAATGGCATCGCCAGTGCACAACAAGAGCAGGGCGCGCAGTATTTGGCGGATTTGGCCAGTTACTGCCACGAACGAATTTATTAAAACGAATTTCAAAATTTAAATATTAGAACCACCATGACCCAACATTCAGAACACCCAACGCCTGTTGAGCCTTTATTACCGCACATCGACAGTCCCGCGCAGTTGCGCACACTGTCGCGTGAGCAATTGGGACAATTGTCCGACGAGTTGCGTGAATTCATCCTGCATTCGGTTGCTCAAACGGGTGGTCATTTGTCTTCAAACTTAGGCACGGTTGAGTTGACCGTGGCTTTGCACCGTGTGTTCAATACCCCCACCGATAAAATCGTTTGGGATGTTGGACATCAAAGTTATGGGCATAAAATCCTCACAGGGCGACGCGAAGCCATGTCGGGTTTGCGCCAGTTGGATGGAATTTCTGGTTTTCCAAAACGTTCTGAGTCCGAATACGACACTTTTGGCACGGGACATTCATCGACCAGTATTTCAGCCGCGCTGGGCATGGCGGTGGCGGCGCGCGAATTGGGTTTGAAAGAGCGTCAGCACATCGCGGTGATTGGCGATGGCGCACTGACGGGCGGTATGGCGTTTGAAGCAATGAACAATGCGGGTGTGACCGAGGGCATCAATTTATTGGTGATTTTGAATGACAATGACATGTCGATTTCACCGCCTGTCGGCGCGCTCAATCGCCATTTGGCAAAAATCCTCACAGGTAAATTCGTCACGGGTGCGCGCGCGAAACTCAAGCAGGTGTTGCAAAATCGCCCGACGATGTTTGATTTGGCGCAACGTTTTGAAGAGCACACCAAAGGCATGTTTGTGCCTGCGACGATGTTTGAATCGTTTGGCTTGAACTACATCGGGCCGATTGATGGACACGATTTGGACTCCTTGATTCCGACTTTGAGTAATATCAAAAATTTAGGTGGCGTGCAGTTTTTGCACATCGTCACCAAAAAAGGACAGGGCTACGCCTATGCTGAGGAAGACCCGATTTCGTATCATGGTCCTTCTAAATTCAACCCGTCCGAAGGCATTGTTGGTAGTGGTGCGAACAGCGCGAGCGGTGCGAAAAAACAAACCTTCACCGAAGTGTTTGGACGCTGGATTTGTGATATGGCAGCGGCGGATGATAAATTGGTTGGGGTCACGCCTGCGATGCGCGAAGGTTCTGGCTTGGTGGCGTTTGAGCAAAAATTCCCCACGCGTTACTTTGATGTCGGTATTGCCGAGCAGCACGCAGCAACCTTTGCAGCAGGTATGGCGTGCGATGGTATGAAACCCGTTTTAGCGATTTACTCGACGTTTTTGCAACGTGCGTATGACCAAGTGATTCATGATATTGCTTTGCAAAAATTGGATGTCACGCTTGCAATTGACCGTGCGGGATTGGTCGGTGCCGATGGCGCGACCCACGCGGGCGCGTACGACATTGCCTATCTGCGCTGTGTGCCGAATATTTTAATCGCTACACCCTCGGATGAGGCGGAGTGCCGTGCATTATTGACCAGCGCGTACCAATATAACGGTTGTGCTGCGGTGCGCTATCCACGTGGCGCGGGTGTCGGCGCGCCCGTGCCTGAGACTTTGGATGCGCTGCCGATTGGTCAAGCCAATGTGGTTAAACGCGGTGAAAAGGTCGCGATACTGGCGTTTGGTACGATGTTGCACACCGCGCAGTTGGCGGCTGAGCAAACCCATGCGACCCTCGTCGATATGCGCTGGGTTAAGCCTTTGGATGAGGCTTTGCTACGCGAATTGCTCAAAAACCACACCCACATCGTGACGGTTGAGGACTCTTGCATCGCGGGCGGTGCGGGCAGTGCCGTGGCGGAGTGGTGCGTTGCCAACGGTTATACGCCCAAAATACTGCACGTCGGTTTGCCCGATCGGTTCATTGACCACGGTGATGTGGCGTTGTTGCATGCGCGTTTGGGTTTGGACGCTCAGGGCATTGCAGATACCGTGACCAATTGGATGGATCGATGATCTCAAAAACAGCATTTATGCGGGCATTCTGCCCGCAGCATCATAAAAGATTAAAACCCTATGCTTAAATTTGAATTACACAAGACCTCAGGCAAGGCGCGTCGCGGCACGATGACGCTCAATCACGGCGTGGTACAAACGCCGATTTTTATGCCTGTGGGCACGTATGGCGCGGTCAAGGGCATGACCCCTGACATGCTGTCGGACATTAACGCACAAATTATTTTGGGCAATACTTTTCACCTGTGGTTGCGTCCAGGGATGGACGTGATGAGCACGCATGGCGGGTTGCATCAGTTCATGCACTGGGACAAACCCATACTCACCGATTCGGGCGGCTTTCAGGTGTTCAGTTTGGGCGACATGCGCAAAATTTCCGAAGAAGGCGTGACCTTTCAGTCACCTGTTAACGGGGATAAATTGTTCCTCACACCTGAAATTTCGATGCAGATTCAAACCGTGCTCAATTCCGACATTGTCATGCAGTTCGACGAATGCACGCCGTATCCAGCCGATGAGGCGACTGCGCGTGAATCGATGGAACTGTCGTTGCGTTGGGCGCAACGCTCAATTGATGAATTCGATCGCCAAGAAAACCCCAACGCATTGTTTGGCATTGTGCAAGGCGGGATGCACGAAAACCTGCGTCAGGCTTCATTAGCGCAATTGGCGAATATGCCCCATGGTCAATTCCATGGGGTGGCGATTGGCGGTTTGTCGGTCGGTGAGCCGAAAGAAGAGTTTTACCGTATTTTGGAGCACATCGGACATCAATTACCGACTGAAAAGCCGCGCTACCTGATGGGCGTGGGCACACCTGAGGATTTGGTATTCGGTGTATCGCAAGGCATTGATATGTTTGACTGTGTGATGCCGACACGCAATGCGCGCAATGGTTGGCTGTTTACGCGTTTCGGCGACATCAAGATTAAAAACGCGCGTTACAAGCAAGACATGAAGCCCTTGGATGAAGCCTGCACCTGCTATACCTGCCGTAATTTCACGCGCTCATATTTACACCATTTGCACAAAATGGGTGAAATGCTCGGCGCACAGCTCAATACCATTCACAATCTGCATTATTATTTACAGTTGATGCAGGATTTGCGCGATGGTTTGGATGCCGATCGTTTCCCAGAAGTGGTGCGCACCTTTTATACCGAGCGTGCGCGTGGAGTGGAATGACCTTGAAATTGGCGGAATGGTCACTATTTGATGGTATAATTGCCCTGCTTACTTGATTGATATTTTTACGATTTTTAGGAGAATTAAATGTTTTTAATTACCGATGCTTATGCGCAAACACCCGCAGCGACTGACCCAATGGCGGGTTTGATGTCGTTTTTACCGTTTATTTTATTGATTGGTATCGCGTACTTCATGATGATTCGTCCGCAAATGAAACGCCAAAAAGAAATGCAAGCGATGTTGGCTGCTTTGAAAAAAGGCGACGAAGTCACCACAGGTGGCGGTTTGGTGGGGCGTATCACCAAATTGGACGACAACTTTGTGACTTTAGAAGTGGCTTCAGGTGTTGAATTGGTTTTCCAACGCAATTCAATTCACTCGATATTGCCTTCAGGCACGTTTAAGCCGTAATGCAATAAACCTCGTTTGAATGCACGCACGTTCGATGAATGTGCGTGTTTTCGCTTTAAATATCGCGTTTTTTAACCTCAAAGCAGGTAAAGTATGAATCGTTATCCCTTGTGGAAGTATGTGGTCATCGGCGTGGCACTGGTGTTGGGCTTGCTCTACACCGTGCCAACGTTTTTTGGAACGACCCAAGCGGTGCAAGTGTCTGCCGCCAAAGCCACCGTCAAAGTCGAAGCAGATGTGCAAGACAAAATTGCCCAGACACTCAAAGCACAAAACATCCCGTACACCGGTTTGTATTTTGAAAAAACCGCTCAGGGTTTGGGCACGGTTAAGGTGCGGGTGAATGGCGTGGATGCTCAGGCAAAAGTCAAAGAAGTACTCAATACTGCGCTTAATCCCGATGCCAACGCGCCAACTTATACACTCGCATACAGCACCGTTTCTGCCGCGCCTGATTGGATGGGCGCGCTGGGTGCAAAGCCCGTGTCGCTCGGCTTGGATTTGCGTGGCGGTGTGCATTTTTTGCTTGAAGTGAAAATGTCTGAAGCAGTACAAAAAAAATTAGATGCGATGCAAACCGGTTTTGTAAGCAGTTTAAAAGACAAAAAAATTACCCCAACTGCGACTGAAAAATCAGGCGAGCAAATCGTTTTGAGTTTTGATACACCAGCGATGATGGAGCAAGCGCGCGCATTGATTTCGAGCGACCAAGCGGCTTTGAGCTATGTGATTGAACCGACTGGCAATCAACTCAAAATCGGCTTGACCGAGCAGGCCGTTGTTGAAGTCAAAAACCAAGCAATTAAACAGAACATTGAAATTCTGCACAACCGTGTCAATGCAATGGGTGCGTCTGAGCCGATTGTGCAACAACAAGGGTTCGATCGAATTGTGGTTGAATTGCCAGGAGAGTCTGACCCAGCGCGCGCGAAAAGTTTGATTGGACGCACGGCGACATTGGAAGTGCGTTTGGAAGAAACCAGCAATCCGCTCAATGGTATTGAATTTGACATGGCGGCCAGTGAAGGCGGCAGTAAAGCATTGCTCAAAAAACAGGTGGTGATTACGGGCGATGCATTTGCGCAAGCGCGTGGTGAAATGGGACAAGAGGGGCGTCCGCAGGTGAGTGTGGGTTTGAAATCGGAGAGTGGCAAAATCATGCGCCAAACCACCCACGACAATATTGGTAAAAAGATGGGTATCGTGATGTATGAGCAACAGCCCGATGGCAAGAGCCGCGGTGAAGTGATTTCGCTGGCCACCATCCAAGGCGAGTTTGGTGACAGTTTCCAAATCACAGGCGCGACATCACTGCAAGATGCTGAGGACTTGGCACTGCTTCTGCGCTCGGGCGCATTGGCTGCACCGATGACGATTACTCAAGAGTCCACAGTGGGGCCTTCGCTTGGTGAGGAAAACATCCAAAAAGGTCTGAAATCCTTGGTTTATGGTTTCGCAGCAGTGTCGATTTTTATGGTGATTTACTACCGGGTGTTTGGGATTTTTTCGGTCTTGGCCTTGGGTGTGAATTTGTTGTTACTCGTTGGAATTTTAGCGGCAATCGGTGTGACCATGACCTTGCCCGGTATTGCGGCAGTCGCGCTTACCCTCGGTATGGCGATTGACTCGAATGTGTTGATTAATGAGCGGATACGGGAAGAATTGCGCAATGGTCAGCCACCGGCGATGGCGATGCACTTGGGTTATGAGCGTGCGTTTGCGACGATTTTGGATTCAAACATTACCACCTTGATTGCAGGTGTGGCTTTACTGATTTTTGGCTCGGGTCCGATTCGTGGTTTTGCAATTGTGCATTGCTTCGGGATTGTGACATCCATGTTTTCAGCGGTGTTTGTGGCGCGAGGATTTTCAAACCTTTGGTATGGCCGACGTCAACGTTTGCAATCCATCTCGATTGGTCAAATTTGGCGTGGGGCGGATGCGCATCAAAATATCCCCGTCATTAACCCCAGTTCTGACACCAATCAAGCGGAGAAATAATTATGGAATTCTTTAGATTTAAACGCGATATTGGTTTTATGAAACACGCTTTGATTTTCAATGCGATTTCGCTCATCACCTTTTTTTTCGCGGTGTTTTTCTTGTTCAGCAAAGGTTTACACTTCTCGATTGAGTTCACGGGTGGTACTTTGGTGGAAGTTAAATATAGCCAGCCTGCGAATTTAGAAGGCATCCGCACGAGTTTAGAAGGCATCGGCTATAAAGACGCGCAGGTGCAAAACTTCGGTGCGACCGATAAGGTTCTCATCCGTGTGCCGCTGAAAAAAGATGTCAGCAGTGAAGCACAAACCCAGCAAGTGATGAATACCTTACAAGCCGCCGCGCCCGACGTACAACTCCAGCGCAATGAATACGTGGGGCCACAAATTGGACAGGAGTTGGCAACCAACGGTTTGATGGCATTGTTGTTTGTGTCCATCGGGATTGTGATTTACCTGTCGTTCCGTTTTGAGTGGAAATTTGCGCTGGCAGGGATATTGGCGAACTTGCATGACGTGGTGATTATTTTGGGGTTTTTTGCATTTTTCCAGTGGGAGTTCTCGCTCTCAGTGCTGGCGGCAATTTTGGCGATTTTGGGCTATTCAGTGAATGAATCGGTGGTGATTTTCGATCGAATCCGTGAAGTATTTCGCGACAACCGCACGCGCAACATGACCGTGCCACAAGTGATGAACCATGCGATTACCTCGACCATGAGCCGCACCATCATCACCCACGGTATGACCGAAACCATGGTGATTTCAATGTTCTTATTCGGTGGCCCAACCTTGCATTACTTCGCGCTGGCATTGACCATCGGGATTGTGTTTGGGATTTACTCATCGGTGTTTGTTGCCGCGGCTCTGGCGATGTGGTTCGGTGTGTCGCGTAAAGATTTGGAACTCTCAGCGGATGATTTGGCATTGCGCAATGCCGACAGACGCGACCCGAATTTTGGGGCGCAGGTGTAAAAAAGTGTGAGTTTCGCGCCTACGTTTAGAGTGGGGCAAGCAAGTGGATGTCATGGCGGGCTTGCCCCGCCATCTCCGCGCAAAATCTCGTTATGATGAAATGTATTCATATGCCACGCGTGGGTACAAGTGGTATATTGAGAGCAATGAATGATTTGAAACGCTTTGGATGAATTCATGGACATCAACACTTTCTCACAAAATTTATCACCCCTACTCAATTGGAGCAACGCGCCGCTGAATATGCCCTCGCTCATGGCGTTGGCGGCGGGCTTGGGTTGGGCGAGCGGTTTGCGTTTGTACGCGCTGATATTCACTTTGGGTGCGCTTGACCGATTTGCTGGCGTGACTTTACCAGGTGACTTGAGCGTGTTGAGTAATCTGTGGGTGATGGGTATCAGTGGGTTGTTGCTGTTGACTGAATTTTTCGCCGATAAAATTCCTTGGCTCGATTCGGTGTGGGACAGCATCCACACCTTTATCCGCATTCCCGCGGGCGCGGCTTTGGCAGGTATGGTCATGGGCGATCAAGGTTCTGCCATGCAGATTGCCACTGCTTTGCTGGGCGGCACACTCGCTGCAGGCACGCATTTTGCCAAAGCAGGTACGCGCGCTGCCATCAATACCTCTCCTGAACCCTTTACCAATGTTGCCGCTTCGACCACTGAGGACGTGATGTTTGCTGGTGGTATGTGGGCAATGCTCAATCATCCGTTGGTGTTTTTGGGCGGTTTGGGTGTGTTTGTTGTGCTCGCGATTGTGCTGATGGTACTGTTGTGGCGGTTTGTGCGGCGGATGTTTCGGCGCGTAAAAACCATCTAAAAATTTAAAATAAATACCATTAATCTAAGTCAGCAACAGAAAGCATTTGATGAACCAACGAATGGATAGAATACTGGGCATGGCGTATATAGCCCTGTCTGCAACGGCATTCGGCGTGATGCCGTTTTTTGCGAATATGGCGTACCGCTCGGATGTCACGCCCACTTCCTTGTTGTTTCTGCGTTTTGGTATGGCCGCGGTGTTGTTGTGGGGATTGTTGCTCTACAAACACAGCCCTTTACCGCGTGGCAAAACCTTGTTGGGCTTGATGTTTATGGGTGGATTGGGTTACGCGGGGCAATCCTTTTCGTACTTTACCGCTTTGCAATATGCGCCCGCAGGATTGGTGGCGGTATTGTTGTATCTATTCCCAGCCTTGGTGACAGGTTTGTCGTTTGCCGTGCTCAAACAACCCATCACGCGCCTGAAATGGTTTGCTTTAACCCTATCGCTTGTGGGCATCGTCTTGGTGGTGGGCGTGCAGTCGGGTGGACAACTCAAAGGCATATTGCTTGCCATCCTCGCCGCAGTGATTTACGCTGTTTACATCATGGCGGGGGCGAAAATCACCCAAGGCACGGACATCCGTGTTTCTTCAACCATCATCATCACCTCTGCCGCCGTGGTCTATGGCGTGTACGGCGCGTGGCATGGCTTGAGTTTGCCCAACTCTGCGATGGGCTGGGTGGGCAGCATAGGATTGGCATTGGTGGGTACAGTGGTCGCCGTGTGGGCGTTTTTTGAAGGCGTGAGGCGCATCGGCGCAGTGGATGCGTCCATGCTCTCAACTTTAGAACCTGTGGTCACCGTGGTTTTGGCGTGGGTACTGCTGGGTGAACGATTGACGGTTTTGAATCTGTGTGGTGGGGCGTTGATATTGGTGGCGGCGGTTTTGTTGGCACGGGATGCTCGGACGGAGTAGATACGCGTGTGAAGTGTTATTGTATGCAGTCAAATGAACAAACTGGTGATTACACAAAAAACGGCTAATTGCTCATTGTGCTGGGTAGATGTGAGTACAATTTGATTACGCTGGTTTATTGTGCGTAGTCACAATTTTGATGTTTGGTATTTTGCCTATTTAACTTTTAATTTTATCGGAGCGTTTATGAAAAATATTCGATTTGTGTTATTTGTGGTTGCCACTGTTGCTTTATTAACTTCTTGTGGAACAACGAGGGGGTATGGTAATGATTTTGATAATGTTACATCGGCTTGCGTAGGAAAAGTAGAGGGCGATAAAGTTACAGTTAAAGGAATGCGTGGGGAAGCAGATATGCAAGCCACTTGCAAAATTTCACCTCGAGACGGTAGATTATTCCCTATGCCAGATACAATGACAAGTTTTATTGATACACTTAAAACAGCATGTGTCGGTAAAAAAGAGGGTGATGCTGTGCAAGTAACAAACCCCAAAGGCAGAACTATTGATGCAGTTTGCAAGCACGAAAACAATATGTTTTTAGCTATTCCCAAAATGAAATAAAGCGAGTAGTGTGTCAATCGGGTTTATTGACACACCATGTTTGCGCATTGATGTTGTTGTCTATTTCGTGGGTCGTATAACCCATTGACCCACCCTACGCAAACACCGCGGCCATGCCGAACTTGATTCGGCATCTTTTTTTCGGGGAGATTGCGAGTTTCATAAATTTAAGCACGCAATGACCAGTTGCGCAATTACCCCCCCAACACCACCGCCAAACCATCCAATCCCACAAAATTCAAAGTTATCATGGCGCGCTCTTGTACCATCGGTTTGGCGCGGTAGGCGACCGACAGTCCGCTGATGCTCATCATGGGCAGGTCGTTTGAACCGTCGCCCATGGCAATCGCATTCAAAGTGTTCACTTGCAATTGCTCACAATGCTCGTGCACAAAGCGCGCTTTGACATTGCCATTGACAATTTCGCCAATGACTTTGCCCGTGATGCGTCCATCGATAATCTCTAAAGTGTTGGCGTGTATCGCATCCAAGTTCAATTCTTTTTGTACCTGCTCGGCAAAATAGGTAAATCCACCCGAAACCAAAACGCACTTCACGCCGTGCGCTTGTGCCGCGCGTATGAGCGCGTGCGCGCCCTCATTGACGCGCAGGCGCTCGCGCAACACATCATCAAGCAATGCAAACGGTGTGCCCGCGAAAAACGCCATGCGGCGAATGAGTGACTCGTTAAAGTCTTTGATTTCACCGCGCATCGAGGCTTCGGTGATACTCGCGACTTCAGCTTTTTTACCTGCCAAATCAGCGATTTCATCAATACATTCGATGTTAATCAGCGTTGAATCCATGTCCATTGCCAGTACTTTAAAGTCCGCCCAAGTCACATCGCGCTCTAAGCACGCTACGTCAATCGACAGGACTTGTGCGGCCGCGATGAGTTCGCATTTTTGCGCGGGGGTGAACAAGGTGTTGTGAATGGCGTAGGCTTTTTCGTTCACGCGCACAGGTGTGCCAGCGAACGATTTGAGCAGGGTGTGTGCGGTGGATTCGGACAGGAACTCGGGATGTTGAATAACGATTTTCATAAAGTTGGATGTTTAAAATTTATCTTCTAATTGCAATTCTTGCAGTATGGTGGTGGCAATTTCTTCAATCGATTTGTGCGTGGTGGACAGCCAACTCACCTGATGGCGGCGCATGAGTTTTTCTGCTTCGTTGACTTCATAGCGGCAATTTTCGATGGCGGCGTATTTGCTGCCCGCGCGGCGTTCATTGCGAATTTCAGACAAACGCTGTGGGTCTATCGACAGCCCAAACATTTTTTTGTGAAAACCATCCAAACCACTGGGCAGACAGTTGCGCTCAAAATCATCGGGAATCAAAGGGTAGTTCGCCGCTTTGATGCCGTGCTGCATTGCCAAATACAGGCTGGTTGGGGTTTTGCCGCAGCGCGACACGCCCACCAGTATCACATCGGCTTGCATGAGGTTGTGATTGGTCTGTCCGTCATCGTGCATCAGCGTGTAGTTGATGGCTTCGATGCGTTCACGATAGCGATCGGAATCGGCGTTGTGGTACAGTTTGTTGGAGGAATGGTTGGATTTGAGGTTCAACTCATTTTCCAACGGCTCAATAAAGGTATTGAATAAATCAATATGAAAACCGCGTGCGCGCGCTTTGACAATTTCGCCCAATTCTTGATTGACCAAAGTGGTGAAAATCAGCGGTTGCTCCTCGGCACGTGAAGCCAAATCGTTGATGCGCTGCACCGCCTCGTGGGCTTTATCAACTGTGTCAATAAAAGGCAAACGGTGGGTTTTTGTGCGGATGTCAAACTGCGTGAGCAGAGAATGCGCGAATTTCTCGGCGGTGATGCCCGTACCATCGGAAATCACAACCAAATCGCGGATGTTGGGGGTGTGGGGTAGTGGGGCGTTGGGCATGGTTTTATGGATGAATTTGGGATGTGTTATTGTACAGATTTATGCCTTTGCACAGGGTAAAAATCCGTCGAAAATGCGCAAAAAACACCAAACAATTGTGTTTGCTCTCAGGTAGAATGCCCCGAGTATTTCAAGGTAGAATGTTGCGGATATGACTGTACGAAATACGTTAAACCAGTGAATCTCGTTCATTGCTTTAACTTATTTTACTTTGGAGCTTGATATGAACTCAACCCTTAATGTTCAACCGTTTGAACAGTTACGCAACACAGATGTCGAGTCGGTTGGCGGTAAAAACGCCTCGTTGGGCGAAATGATTTCGCAATTGGCCAATGCAGGTGTGCGCGTGCCGACAGGTTTTGCCACGACTGCGCAGGCGTTTCGTGATTTTCTGCACCACAACAATTTAACCGAGCGCATTGCCGCGCGATTGGAAGGGTTGAACGTTGATGATGTGCGTGTCTTGGCTCAAGTTGGCGAAGAAATTCGCTCATGGGTGATTGATGCGCCGTTGCAACCCGCGCTCGAAGCCGACATTCGCGCGCAGTTTGCTCAATTGACCCAAAACGATGCAACGGGTTTGTCGTTCGCGGTGCGTTCATCGGCGACTGCTGAGGATTTGCCCGATGCGTCGTTCGCAGGGCAGCAAGAGAGTTACCTCAATGTTTCAGGCATCGAAGACGTACTTGATAAAATCAAACATGTGTTTGCCTCGTTGTACAACGATCGTGCGATTGCTTATCGTGTGCATAAAGGCTTTACCCACGCTGAAGTGGCACTGTCTGCGGGTGTTCAGCGCATGGTGCGCTCGGATTTGGCTGCCTCTGGCGTGATGTTTACCATGGACACCGAAAGCGGTTTTGACCAAGTGGTGTTCATCACATCGAGTTATGGTTTGGGCGAAACCGTGGTACAGGGCGCGGTCAATCCCGATGAATTTTATGTGTTTAAGCCCACACTGAAAGAAGGTAAACCTGCCATCATTCGCCGCGCGATGGGTAGCAAACTCATCAAGATGGAATTCACGCAAGCGGGTGAAGAAGGTCGTGTGAAAACGGTGGATGTGCCTTTGGAATTGCGTAATCGCTACTCACTCAACGATGAAGATGTATCCGAATTGGCACGCTATGCGATGATTATCGAAGCGCATTACGGTCGTGCTATGGACATCGAGTGGGGTAAAGACGGCGTGGATGGCAAACTGTATATCTTGCAAGCGCGCCCTGAAACCGTGAAAAGTCAAGCCAAAGGCAAAGCCGAGCAACGTTTCGCCCTGAAAACCAAAGGCTCCAACGTCACCGTGCTGACCACGGGGCGTGCGATTGGGCAAAAAATTGGCACGGGTGCGGTGCGTGTGATACACGACCCATCCGAAATGGAGCGCGTACAAGCAGGCGATATTCTCGTGGCGGATATGACTGACCCGAACTGGGAACCCGTGATGAAACGTGCAGCGGCGATTGTCACCAACCGTGGTGGGCGCACCTGTCATGCCGCGATTATCGCGCGTGAACTCGGTGTACCCGCGGTGGTCGGCTGTGGCAATGCGACTGAGGTTTTGAAAGACGGTACGCTCGTGACCGTATCCTGTGCCGAAGGTGATGAGGGTAAAGTGTATGACGGCATCCTTGAGACCGAAGTCACCGAAGTCTCGCGCGGTGCGTTGCCCAACATCGGCACAAAAATCATGATGAACGTCGGCAATCCGCAATTGGCATTTGATTTTTGCCAACTACCCAATGCAGGCGTGGGCTTGGCGCGTTTGGAGTTCGTGATTAACAACAACATTGGTGTGCACCCGACCGCGATTTTGCAGTATCCGAACATTGATGCCGACCTGAAAAAAGCGGTTGAATCGGTGGCGCGCGGTCATGCGAATCCACGCGCGTTTTATGTTGATAAAGTGGTGGAAGGCGTGGCGACGATTGCAGCGGCGTTTTATCCAAAACCCGTGATTGTGCGTCTGTCGGATTTTAAATCCAACGAATATAAAAAACTCATCGGCGGTTCGCGCTATGAGCCTGATGAAGAAAATCCAATGCTCGGTTTCCGTGGGGCGGCGCGTTATATTTCAGAAGATTTTGCACCTGCCTTTGCGATGGAGTGTGAAGCGATTAAACGCGTGCGCGATGAAATGGGTTTGACCAATGTCGAAATCATGGTGCCGTTCGTGCGCACGGTGCCACAGGGTCAAGCGGTGATTGATTTGCTCGCCAAACAAGGGTTGGTGCAGGGCGTGAACGGCTTGCGCGTGATTATGATGTGCGAAGTGCCATCGAACGCGATTTTGGCAGAAGAATTCTTAAACATCTTTGATGGCTTCTCGATTGGCTCGAACGATTTGACGCAATTGACCTTGGGCTTGGATAGAGACTCAGGCATGGAATTGCTTGCCAAAGATTTTGACGAACGCGACCCTGCGGTTAAATTCATGTTGCAACGCGCGATTAGCACGGCTCGGCGCATGAATAAATACGTTGGGATTTGCGGACAAGGCCCTTCGGATCATTTGGACTTTGCCAAATGGTTGGTGGACGAGGGCATTTCCTCGATTTCGCTCAACCCTGATACGGTGGTGGCGACTTGGCAGGCATTGGCGTAATTTAATTCAATGGCAGAAACCATCGTCCACGCATTGCAATCCTGTGCTTTGCCATTATTGGAAGCGCGTATGCTCATGCAGCACGTGACGGGCTATTCTCGCGTTCAACTTTTGACCCACGATACCGAGGTGCTGAACGATGCGCAGCAAGTGCATTGGCAAACTTTGATCGCGCGACGCGTTCAGGGTGAGCCGATGGCGTATATCATTGGCGAGCGCGAGTTCTATGGACGAATGTTTGCCGTCAATCCCAATGTATTGATTCCCCGCCCCGATACCGAAACCCTGATTGATGCGGTGTTGTCAGATTTTGGCGCGCAAGCATTGTCTGCGATTGACTTGGGTACAGGTTCTGGGGCGATTGCGCTCACGCTGGCGGCGGAGCGACCGAGTTGGAATGTATGTGCCACAGATATTTCAGCTCAAGCACTTGAAGTGGCGCGCCAAAACTCGCAGCGTCTGAATACCTCAGTGCGATTTTTTGAGGGTGATTGGTGGGCTGCTTTGCCTGCCGATGAATCGTTAAAATTTCACATCGTGGTCAGTAATCCGCCGTATATTGAGGCGAACGATGAACATTTATCCGAGGGCGATGTGCGTTTTGAGCCCATCGGTGCGTTGACCGACGGTGCGGATGGCTTGCAGCACTACCGCCGCATACTGTATGACGTGGCGCGGTATTTACATACGAATGGCGCGGTGTATTTTGAACATGGGTATAATCAAGGCGCGTCAGTGCGGGGTATTTTGAGCGAAGCGAATTTTACCCAAGTGCGCACAATTCAAGACTTGTCGGGCAACGATCGGGTCAGCACAGGAATTTTAAAATAATTTTTAATAGCGTCAAAAAAGGTTTACTTTTATGGCACGCCAAGCACGCGTCTATATTCCCAACACCGCGCAACTGGTTCAAGTGCGTGGCAACAACAACGCACCCGTCTTTTTTCAGCCAGAAGACTACGCACAGTGGCAATCGATTGCACGCACCATCGCGCCAGTCCATGCGGTGGACATCCACGCCTACGCGCTCCTGCCGACACAAATCAATTTACTCGTGACCGCGCACAACGAGCACGCGCTGGGCGCACTGATGCAGGACTTGGGGCGGCGTTATGTGCGCTACATCAACCGTACCCATCAGCGCACGGGTACATTGTGGGAGGGGCGTTACCGCACCGCATTTATTCAAAACACGCCGTACGTCATGCGTGCTTATGTATGGCTCGACAGTGGTTTGAATGGACAAAGCGAATACACCTCGGCACTGCGCCACCTCGGACAACACAACCCAGAATTCATCCGTGACCACAGCGAATATTGGCAGCTGGGCAACACACCGTTTGAACGCCAATCTGCGTATGCCCAACGCATGAGCGAGGGCTTGGTATCGGTGCACAGCTCAGAATTAGAACGTGCAGTGCAAACGGGTTGGGCATTGGGCGATACCGAGTTCATCGCAAAGACCGAACAAGCCATCGGGAGGCGCATCAGCCCCGCGCCGAGGGGGCGACCGAAGAAGCTGGGTTGATTTGAGTTTTTTATGTTGCGGGTGCATAATGTGCGCGGGATTTGAAAATAAAGGATGTTTTTTGAATATGATGAATAGGCGCAATATTCGATACAGTCGTCTAAAAATTTTTTATTTTCAAAGTCTTAATTTTAAACAAAACAGGATATAAGGCGTAGCTGGGACAGAATATGCGTCATTTTTGCCGTATATCCTACGTTAGGTGCTCTATGCCAAGACAACGCACTGATTACGAAAAAGCAGTTGGACAATTAATCTCGGCCATTCAAAAAGAGTGGACGAAACACGCCGGTGAAGGGGATATTGAAAAGCAAAGTGAGGCTGTAATGTATCGCGCGCATCACTTTTACAAAACAGAAACCCAAGCAGATTTTGAGCAGTTGCTTCAGGGCGGCGATATAGAAAGGTATCTCGGTTCTGATTGGGTAAAAAAACATCCGCAAATTCGGCAGTATTTTAAGCACGTCGAAAACTCAGTCACACCTAACCCTGCGCTCAAGCAGGACGCGCCTTCGGCGCGCCTCTTAGCTACACGTTGGGCATCATAGGATCGCGCTATGCGGTGCATCTTCTGCAAACAGGACTCCTCCTCGTCTCGTAGCGTTGAGCACATCATGCCGGAGTCGATTGGAAGCAAGAGACGAGTACTGCCCCGTGGCGTAGTCTGCGACAAATGCAATAACTACTTCGCTCGTGAAATCGAAGGCCCCGTGCTCAGTCACCCCTCAATGAGGAACATCAGGGCTTGGCACCAAGTTCCAAATAAGAGAGGAAAAATACCGGCATTACAAGGCAATATCGGCGGCACTGATATTGCTGTTGGCTTTCGCCGAGGACGCGACGGAAAACTCGAAATTGAGCCGGAGAAACAGCGAAACCAAGAACATGTTACAGCTGAATGGAAAGCTGGTCTCCCAAATGGGTTCATATTCATTGTCGACATGGCCCCACCCAAACGAGAGATGTCTCGCTTTCTATGCAAGATGGCAATGGAAACTGTCGCTGAACTTCTGACGCACAACGAGGGTGGGACAGAAGCGATGGTTGACGAGAGTTACTTTGACAACATTCGAACCTATGTCCGCTATGGAAACAACCTCACTGAGTGGCCGTATTCACAGCGGCGCATATATCCCGATACGACGTTAATGCGTCACCCCGACACAAAAAAGTGGGTTCCAGTTGGTTTCGGCTGCACAGTATTTTCGACGAAACGCTTCGAAACACTGTTCGTGTTCTGCCTCTACGGTATTGAGTTTGTTCTCAATGTCGGTGGCCCCTCTATTCGTGGCTACGAAGAATGGTTGGAAGACCACGGATACATCAGCCCAATGGTTGAACGTCTTGGCTGTCGTCTCGTAACTGAGGGTGAAGGAAAATCACAACGACACTATCTTCATGGCGACTTCAATTTGCAGAATGGTTTCGCGTTTGACGAACGCCACGGGTACCGCCCATGATGCCCAACCCATCAATCGAGCGGACCTCGCGCGAAAAGCCGCGCAGCGCCGGTGAACTCAAACGTTAGTTCACCAGCCATAATACCTAGGATAGATTGTGGGTCTTTTGTTGGGGTTTAAGTCAACTATTCACCACTAATCTACTTATACTTCCGCAAACTCGGCGGACTTTGATATTTCGTAATCGGTGTCGCCGAAAATTTCATCGGATTACCGACCAAGCGATAACCCTCCTCAGTGCTCACCACCATGTCCCGCGACAACAGTTGCGCATCTTTAAACACGCGGTCGATGGTGTTGATGGGCCCGCAGGGAAAGCCGTATTGCTCGCCGAGCGTCACCCATTCATCAATGTTTTTGCCCATCATGTGCGGACTCAATGCGGTTTCCAACTCGGCACGGTGCGCCACGCGTGCATTGTTGGTGGTAAAGCGTGCGTCGCTTGCCAACTCTGCGCAGCCAGCCGACTGACAAAATTGTACAAACTGCGCATCGTTGCCGATGGCGAGCATGATGTAGCCGTCTTTGACCCTCATCGGTTGATAGGGCGCAATCGATGGGTGGGACGAGCCTTGGCGCATGGGGATTTGCCCCGACATTAAGTAAGCCGAGGCTTGATTGGCGAGCATCGCGGCTTGTACGTCAAACAGCGCGATGTCGACGTGTTGCCCTTGCCCCGTGACGTGCCGATGGTTGACCGCAGCGAGTATGGCGGTGGTGGCGTACAGCGCGGTCATGAGGTCAACCACCGCCACGCCGACTTTTTGCGGCGCGCCGTCCGCCTCGCCCGTGATGCTCATCAATCCGCCCATCGCTTGAATCAGCGCGTCGTAGCCAGGGCGGTCTTTGTACGGGCCGCTTTGTCCAAAGCCTGTGATGGAGCAGTAAATAATATTTGGGTTGATTTGCACAATGCTGGCGTAGTCCAAACCGTATTTTTTCAGACCACTGACTTTGTAGTTTTCGACCAATATGTCTGCAGTTTTAATCAATTCGATGAGTTGCGCGCGGTCAGTTTCAATGGTGAAATCGAGTAGGATATTGGTCTTATTGCGATTGGCACAAAAATAATAAGTCGCGTCTTGAGAGCCATCGGCTCGTTTGACAAACGGCGGCCCCCAGCGACGCGTGTCGTCACCTTTTGGGTGTTCGATTTTAATCACGTTTGCGCCCATATCCGCGAGGTTTTGCGTGGCGAATGGTCCCGCGAGGATGCGCGACATATCAACAATGGTGAGGTTGGACAATGCAGACATTTTTTAATATCTTTCAAAGTGTGTGGGATGGCAAAGCGTTATAATCGCACGAGTGGTAACCCCAAACAAGGCTTTAGTGCAAATATGAGTGATGAAAACCCAATAACGCAAACAACCCCATTTGAACAAATCGGTGGCGCGCCACGCATTCAAGAACTGGTGACGCATTTTTATGATTTGATGGAAATTGAACCCAAATACGCCGATTTACGCGCCACGCACCACGAAAATTTAACCGTGACGCGTGAAAAATTGTTCGATTTTTTGAATGGCTGGCTCGGTGGCCAGCAGTTATACGTTGAAAAATACGGGCATCCGCGTTTAAAAGCGCGCCACATGCCATTCAAAATCGGCGTGACTGAGCGCGACCAGTGGGTGGCGTGCATGGCGCAGGCGATGCGCGAAATTGGCGTTGAGGAAAACCTGTTCCAAAAACTCATACTTTCGTTTTACGGCACAGCCGAATGGATGCGTAATCAATCCGATGCGGTCGAGGGCGAAGCACGTATGCCGAACCAAGTTGGGATTGAGATTACGGGCGTGCCGAACGCGACCACGCTGAAGTTGCAAGCCATTGCCCAAAAATACGAGGTAAAAATTTAATGAGTGCGCAAACTTTATTGATGCTACTGATTGCGCTCATCGTTTTGAACGTCTTGCTTGTGGCGTTGGTAGCGTTTGCCTTTGTGCGCACGGGTCAGCAGCGCGCTCAATTGTTGGAACAAAAACTCTTGCACCAGCAGTCGCTCACACAATTGCAGCAAGTCACGCAGGATGTCGATGCGGGCTTTGAAAAAACCTTTGAGCAAAGCACCCAGTATTTGTCGGCATTGCGCGAACATAGCGGCGCGCTGGCGCGTGAGCAGCGCATGGAATTGGGGCAAATCATCAATCATGCACAAACGCAAACCACCAACGAACTCAAGGCTCTGCGCGAGAACCAAACCACCGAAGCACAAACGGCGCGCGAGCATTTGCTCGCGCAATTGACCCACAACAGCACCCAGCAATTGCTACAGTTGCAACAACTCAAAGAATCCACCGAGCGCAATTTAAACCAAATGCGCGAAAATATGGAACAACGCCTGACTAGCATCGAGTCGAACAACACCAAAAAACTTGAAGAAATGCGGGCGACGGTGGACGAAAAACTGCACGCCACGCTGGAGCAACGCCTCGGCGAATCGTTCAAACAAGTGTCCGACCGATTGGAGCAAGTCCACCGCGGTTTGGGCGAAATGCAAACCCTCGCGGTTGGCGTGGGCGATTTACAGCGCGTGCTGACCAATGTCAAAACCCGTGGCAACTGGGGCGAGATGCAGTTGGCGAACTTGCTTGAAAACGTGTTCACGCCCGACCGCTATGCTGCCAACGTCAAAGTCAAACCCAACAGCAATGAGATGGTCGATTTTGCCATCAAACTACCGGGACGCAGTGAGCATACCGACGAGGTGGTGTGGTTGCCTGTGGACGCGAAATTCCCCAAAGAGCAGTACGAGCGGATGCAAAACGCACAAGATGCGGCGGACGCGGATGCCTTCGATGCGGCGCGTAAAGAGTTGTTTACCCAAATCAAACTCGAAGCCAAATCCATCAGCGAAAAATACATCAGTCCGCCGCACACCACGGATTTTGCCGTGATGTTTTTGCCGACTGAGGGCTTGTATGCCGAAGTGGCGCGCGAGGCGGGGTTGCTCGATTTATTGCAAAGAGAATACCGTATTGTGGTTTCAGGACCAACGACCTTGACGGCGTTGCTCAACAGTTTGCACATGGGCTTTAGAACCTTGGCGATGGAAAAACGCGCTTCTGAAGTGTGGCGGGTGCTGGGTGCGGTCAAAACCGAGTTTGGTAAATTTGGCGATGTGCTGGCAAAAACCAAACAAAAACTCGAATCCGCCGCAGGTGAAATTTCCAAAGCAGAAACCCGCACCCGCGCGATGAGCCGTGCCTTGAGCGGGGTCGAACAAATCGAGGGCGATGCGGCGGTGCAATTGTTGGGTTTGGGTGAAGAAGAACCCAAAGCGAGCGAAGGGCAAAATACCTTGTTGTAAATGGATGTGCCGTATCGTCGCGCCCAACAATACAGTTTCAACTGTGTTTTTTAAATTGTATCGGTACTGTACTGTTTTTATCGTCTATAGTATCGTCAAATGTGTGTGATTATTTACTTAAAATAAAAGGTGTTTTATGTCATTCGAAAACTTATTTTCAAAACGCGCAACCGCCATCAAAAGTTCAGTGATTCGCGAAATTCTCAAAGTCACAGCCCGACCTGAGGTGATTTCATTTGCGGGTGGTTTGCCATCCGATGCGAGTTTTCCTGTGCCTCAGCTCAAAGCCGCGTTTGAAAAAGTGCTGAATGATGCACCGCAAGCGGCATTGCAATACTCAACCACTGATGGCTACGCACCGTTGCGCGAATGGGTGGCAAGCGAAAAATCCAAACTCGGCGCGACCATCACGCCCGACCAAGTCATCATCGTCTCAGGTTCGCAGCAGGCCTTGGACTTGATTGGTAAAGTATTCATCAACGAAGGCGATAAAGTGTTGGTGGAAACGCCGACGTATTTGGGCGCGTTGCAAGCGTTCGAGTTGTTTTTCCCTGAATTTGTATCCGTGGCTTCGGACGAAGAGGGCTTGGATGCTGCGCAACTGACCGCTGAGCAAGCGCAGGGCGCGAAGTTTCTCTATGCTTTGCCGAATTTTCAAAATCCGACAGGTCGCTTGATGACCGAAGCGCGCCGTCAAGCACTCGTTGCGAAAGCGCGTGAGTACAATCTGCTCGTGGTCGAGGACGACCCATATGGCGAATTGTGGTACACCGCCGCACCGCCGCCATCTTTGCTCTCGCGTATGCCTGAGCGCGTGATACAGATGGGCTCGTTCTCAAAAATCCTCGCCCCTGGATTGCGCTTGGGCTACATCGTCGCGCCTGTGGAAATCGCGCGCAAATTCGAGCAGGTCAAACAAGCGACTGATTTGCACACCGCCACACTGACGCAACGCGCGGTGTACGAGGTGGTTAAAGATGGCTTTTTAGACGAGCACATCCCGAACATTCGCAAACTCTACCATGCGCAAGCGCAAGCCATGCTCGGCGCGTTGGAACAGTATATGCCGAAAAGCGTGACATGGAATCAACCTGCGGGCGGGATGTTCTTGTGGTTACGATTGCCAGCAGGGGTGGATTCTGAAGCAATATTAAAAACCGCCTTGGCGCGCAATGTCGCCTATGTACCCGGTGTGCCGTTCTATGCCAATGAACCTGCGCGCAACACCATGCGACTGGCATTCGTCACCGTACCCGAAGACAAAATCCGCGAGGGTGTGAAGGTGTTGGGTGAAGTGTTTGGAGGGTGATTACGTGTTATGGTGAGTCTGTAGGAAATCGACGCGTTGTTTACACTTATAAATTAAAAACAGGTATGTGTTTTTTTGCAAATGCCATAACTTAGTATCATCACTATGTCACAACACGATTTATTTTCTCAAATCGATTTGGCGCACCGTACGGATGAACAGCGCATCGCCCAACTGCGTGCCGAACTCAATGCGCACAACACCGCCTACTACGTCAACGATGCGCCGAGCATCACCGATGCTGAGTACGATGCCTTGTTTCGAGAGTTACAAGCCTTGGAGCAACAGCACCCTAAATGGATAACACTCGATTCACCGACCCAGCGTGTCGGCGGTGCGCCGCTACCGCAGTTTGACAAAGTCCGTCATGCCGTGCCGATGTTGTCTTTGGCCAATGCGTTTAGCGTTGGCGAAGTACAGGCGTTTGATGCGCGGGTGCGTGAAGGTTTGGGTTTGGTCAATCCGATTGAATATGCGGTCGAAGTCAAGTTCGATGGCTTGGCGATTAATTTGCGTTATGAGCAGGGCGTGTTGGTGCAAGCGGCGACCCGTGGCGATGGTGAGACGGGCGAGGATGTGACTGCGAATGTGCGCACCATACGCTCGATTCCCTTGCGTTTATTGGGCGAACAGGTGCCCGAGGTTTTGGAAGTGCGCGGTGAAGTGTTGATGAAGCGCGCGGATTTTGAACATCTGAATCAAACGCAGATGGAAAAAGGTGAGAAACTATTTGCCAATCCGCGCAATGCCGCCGCGGGCAGTTTGCGTCAATTGGATTCGCGCATTACCGCGTTACGTCAGTTGTCATTTTTTGCCTACGGGGTGGGCGAGGTTAGCGACAGCGCACAGGTGTTTTCGCAAATCAGTTTTACGCGTGTTGTCGCGCAGTTGCGCGGTTATGGTTTTCCTGTGTTCACTGCCAACCCTGTGGTCAAAGGCGTGGATGGACTGATTGAATTTTATGAGCAGACGGGCAGGGCGCGTGAAACCCTGCCGTTTGATATTGATGGCGTGGTCTATAAAGTCAACGATACCACTCAGCAAGAAATCCTCGGTTTTGTATCGCGTTCACCACGCTGGGCGATAGCGCATAAATTTCCTGCGCAAGAGATGAGCACCACGGTGTTGGAGATTGATGTGCAAGTCGGACGAACGGGGGCGGTCACTCCGGTGGCGCGACTCGCACCTGTTGAGGTCGGTGGCGTGGTCGTGACCAATGCCACATTGCACAACGCCGATGAGGTCGCGCGCAAAGATGTACGCATTGGCGACACAGTGATTGTGCGCCGTGCGGGCGATGTGATACCCGAAGTGGTCATGAGCATCGTTGAAAAACGCCCGCTTGACGCGCGGGTGTTCGTCATGCCCAACGTCTGCCCTGAGTGTGGCTCATCGATTGAGCGCGAGGATGGCGAAGCGGTATCGCGTTGCACGGGTGGGATGATTTGCCCCGCGCAACTCAAACAAAGCCTGATGCACTTTGCCTCACGTAAAGCCATGAACATTGATGGTTTGGGAGACAAACTGATTGAGCAAATGGTCGATGTCGGCTTAATCAAAACCCCTGATGATTTGTATCGCTTGAGCACGGCGCAATTGGCAGGATTAGAGCGCATGGCAGAAAAATCTGCGCAGAATGTCTATGATGCTATTCAAGCGTCAAAATCCACCACACTGGCACGATTAATTTACGCGTTGGGCATTCGTCATGTGGGCGAGGCGACCGCGAAAACTTTGGCGAAAACGTATGGCACATTGGATGCAGTGATGAATGCGAATTTGGACGATTTGCACACCGTTGACGATGTGGGGCCTGTGGTGGCGCATTCGATTGTGACGTTTTGGGCAGATGCGCGTCATCAAGATGTCATCAAACATTTGGTAGAATTGGGCGTGTATTGGGACGATGTGGCGGTGGCAGAAAAAATAGCAACACCGTTTACAGACAAAACTGTGGTGCTCACAGGAACCTTGCCGACACTGGGACGCGAAGAGGCAAAAGCATTGTTGGAGCAAGCAGGGGCAAAAGTCGCTGGCAGCGTATCGAAAAAAACCGATTATGTCATCGCAGGTGCAGAGGCAGGCTCGAAACTCGAAAAAGCGCAACAACTCGGCGTGGCGGTCATAGATGAGGCACAGATGTTGGCGATGCTCAATTCGTAGTCGCTAATAAAATTGCCGTCATTGCGGGGGAGAACCGATAGGTTCGAGTAACCCGCAATCTTATGGATCGCAAACAGATGTAAAAATTGCGGGTGACTTGAGCCTGTTGGTATATTTAATTAAAGGATATTCATGTTAGGAATCATCGCAGGTAGTGGCTTACAACGCTTAAATCATTTGGAAAACGTTCGCCGTGAAATTGTGCGCACACCGTTTGGCGAAACCTCGTGCGCGATTACCTTGGGACAACTGGCGGGTGTGGATGTGGCGTTCCTCAACCGTCATGGATACGGTCACACCCTCGCGCCACATCAAATCAATTACCGTGCCAATATCTGGGCATTGCAAAAAATCGGCGTGCAAACGGTCTGTGCAGTGGGCAGCACAGGTTCGTTTTTGGAAAGCATTCAACCTGGACAATTGATTGTGCCGCATGATATTTTAGACTACACGCAAGGGCGCGCAAACACCTATTTTGAAGGCCCTGACCATCCCATCGTTTATACCGATATGAGTGAGCCGTTTGATGCGGTCATCCGTGCTAATCTAATCGCCGCGGCGCAGAAACTGCAATTGCCTGTGGTGACCGAAGCAGTCTATGCCTGCACCAATGGACCACGTTTGGAAACCCGTGCAGAAGTGCGCCGTATGGCGAGCGATGGCGCGCAGGTGGTCGGCATGACGCTCGTGCCTGAAGTCATCCTTGCCAAAGAAATAGGTTTGAACTACGCGGCGATTACTGTGTGTACCAATTACGCCGCGGGCGTGGGCGATACGCAGGCGCATGATTTACACCAATGGCGCGCCTTGCGCGAACAGAGTTTGACACGGGTGGAACAGTTACTGTTGCAGTGGGTGACGTTGTAAAAATCGAATGGATAGATAAGCAGGCGCACAATGTGCGCCTGCTTTTTTACGACACGGCATGAATTTTAAAGACTTTTTGGTTGTCCTCATCCGTGGTGACATTCGGTGTGGTGAGTAATTTATCACCGTAAAACACCGAGTTTGCCCCCGCGATAAAGCACAGTGCTTGCGCCGCCCAGTCGAGTTCATGCCGTCCCGCCGCAAGACGCAAAGTGGTTTTGGGCATGAGGATGCGCGCCACTGCGAGGGTGCGTATCCATTCTTCGTCGTTGATGCGCTCGGCATTTTCTAAAGGCGTGCCTTTGATGGGCACGAGGCGATTGATCGGCACGGATTCGGGGTGCGGGCTCATGTGCGCAAGGGTTTGTAACATGCTCACACGGTCGGCGCGCGATTCGCCCATGCCGAGGATACCGCCTGTACACAATTTAAGCCCTGCTTGGCGCGCTTGGTTCAAGGTCTCGAGACGGTCATTAAAATTGCGCGTGGTGACCACTTGGTCGTAGTGTTCTTCTGAAGTGTCGATGTTGTGGTTGTAGTAGTCCAAGCCCGCTTCTGAAAGTTGACGTGCTTGTTCGTCCTTGAGCATACCGAGGGTCATGCAGGTTTCTAAGCCCAATTGATTCACGCCTTGAATCATTTCAATCAGCGCAGGCATGGCGGATGCAGGTGGACTGCGCCACGCCGCGCCCATGCAGAATCGCTCTGCACCCGCTTGTTTGGCTTGAGCGGCGGCCTGCAAGACTTCGGCGACGGGCATGAGTTTTTCGCGCTCCAATCCTGTGTCGTAGTGCGCCGATTGTGAGCAATAGCCACAGTCCTCGGGGCACGCGCCTGTTTTGATGTTGAGCAAAACGGCTTTTTCGATGTGTTCAGGCTGGTTGTGCTCACGGTGGACGGTGGCGGCGCGGTAGATGAGTTCGTGAAATGGCAACTCGTACAGCGCGGTGATTTCTGCGCGCGTCCAGTCGTGTTTGAAGGTGGTTAAATTGTTTAGGGTCTGTCCCATGTAATCTCCTTGGTCATTAATTAGAAATGGCGTGGTGTATGTGCTTGATCCAGCCATCAAAAAGTTGTCGTTCAATCGGCATCAGTGAGTCGATGTGCTCATGCCAATTTGAATCAAAGGCTTGCAATTGCTCGCTCATATTGTTCAAATGACCTTCTTCCTCCTTTATAATTGAGCGCACGTGTACACGCGAACCTGCGCGCGTGAGGGCATCTTGATAGGTGTGATACAGTTTCATCGCACGCACTTCAATTAGGTAAGTCACCAATAAGTAGCATCCGTGCTTGAGCATTCGTCCTGTGTAGCCCAAGGATTTTAGATGGCGTGAACATGCCCAATCCAAACGATGCAAATAACGATAACTCACACGTGGCGCGAGTAGGTTGTTTGGACTGTAATCGGTGAGGTTTTGTCCCAGTTTTAAAATTTGTCGTTTGAGGTAGTAGGCATGACGCATTTCCTCTGCGGCGTGTTGCAAGGTGATTTGGTCAACGTGTATCGGATCAACGTAGGCGGCAATTTTACGTGCGCCAACCGACTCCATCATGGATAAGCTGTTGAGCAACAGCGCGTGCTGCTTGTCATCCGCTATCAGTGAAGGCAGTAGTTTCGCCAGTTGTGGACAATGGGTTTCAAATTTTGGGTTCATAAACTTTCCTAAATATGCTAAATCAAACAATCGCCAAATCAGCACGGCTGTCGGTACTGAGAAAATTCAATATGGTTTCGTAAATTAAATGCAGTTGTTCATCCGTGATGCAGTAGGGCGGTATGAGGTACAGCACATTGCCAATGGGGCGCAGCAAAATACCGCGATTTAAAAAATAATGATAAATTTGGTCGCGCTCGGACGACAGATAATGATTGCCATCCACAGTTTTGATGGTCACCGCCAATATCGTGCCGCAGGTGCGCACATGCTGCACACGCGGGTGGTGTGCGATGGTGCTGGCAAATTTCGCATGTTCGGCAGCAATGTGTTGGCGGGCTTGTGTGCACTTATTGGTTAGCAATACATCCAAACTCGCCAACGCTGCCGCGCAAGCGAGCGGATTGGCGGTGTATGAGTGTCCGTGATAAAACGCATGGTGTACATCGTCGCTGTAAAACGCGTCATAAAGCACTTGGCTGCACAGTGTGACTGCCAGCGGCAACGTACCGCCCGTTAAACCTTTGGACAGGCACATCATGTCGGGCTGCGCACTGAGTTGCTCACAGGCAAACAATGTCCCCGTGCGCCCAAAGCCCGTCATCACTTCATCGACTATCACATATGCGCCTGCTGATTGGGTTGCGTGGAACAGTTGCGAGAGTACGCCAGCGTCGTGCATCTGCATACCTGCCGCGCCTTGCACCAGAGGCTCTACCATCAGCGCGGCCACGTCACCTGTATCCAAAACAGCGCGCAAAGCGTTGAGACTGGCACTGGCATTGTCAAGCGTTGGCACGGGTATGGTCGCCACGGTAAACAACTTGTCATCAAACGGTGCGGTGAACAGGCCGCGCCCGCTGGTCGCCATGGCACCAAAGGTATCACCGTGATAACTGCCCTCTAAAACCACGATGGTGCTGCGTGGCGCACCGCGGTTGTGAAAGGCTTGCAGTGCCATTTTGACCGCGATTTCAGTCGCGCAGGAGCCATTGTCGGAGTAAAAAACTTTGCGCATATTCGCAGGACTAATTTCGAGTAAACGCTCTGCCAAACGCACCGCTGGCTCATGGGTCAGTCCTGCAAACATGCAGTGTGCCAAATTTTGCGCCTGTGTAAAAATCGCTTGCGCAATCGCTGGATGCGAATGTCCATGCAGGTTGACCCACCACGAAGAGACCGCGTCGATATAGGCTTTACCCTGCTCGTCGTACAAATACACACCTTCACCACGCACGATGCCAAGTGCGCTTGGGCGCAGTTTCATCGGAGTGTAGGGATGCCAAATGATTTGGCTATCGCGCTCAGAAATTGAAGGTTTATTCATGTGTCGTCTTCCACGGGATAAGTGCGGCTGGTAGCTTGTGTGCCAATCGTTTGGCTTGTATTTGAATGCTGTCGCGTGAGATGTGGGGCAATTCATCAATGCGCGCCAATATGGGCACACAGGCATACTCGCTGATGAATTGTTCGGAGTCGGTGTTGGGCTCGCCATTGACCAGCAGTCCAAGCAGATGCACACCGCGAATGTTCAGAGCGTCAATCGCTGAGAGCGTGTGTGAAATACTGCCGAGGTAGTGACGCACCACCAACAGCGTTGGCAGGGCAAAATGCGCCAATACATCGGCCACTGTATGTTGCTGCGTCATCGGCGAGCACACACCACCTGCGGTTTCGATGAGCAGTGGGCGCGTGGTTTGCGGCGGCGTGAAATCGTTTAATGCAAGCACAGTATGTTCGGCACGAGCCGCAGCATGGGGCGATGCCGCTTGTTCAAGGCGATGCGCTTCAGGGTGCAGGCACACATCGGTGCGTGTGATGAGTGCGCGCACGCGCAGGCTGTCTGAATGCGTCAATTTACCTGCTTGAATCGGTTTCCAATAATCACAGCCCAAAGCCTGAACCATGACCGCTGAACAAATGGTTTTGCCGATGTCTGTGTGTATGCCTGTGAGTGCGAGCGTGCGTGTGTTCATTATGTTCGTACCGCCTCCCACAAAGTGTGAGACAGTAAGCGTATTTCGTCATGCGTGTTGAATGCGTGCAGACAGATGCGCAAGCGTTCTGTGCCCGCAGGCACGGTTGGGGCAAAAATGGGGCGCACGTCCAATTGCGCGGCGTGCAGTTGTTTGACCACTTCATGCGTTCGCGTCACATCGCCAATTACCAAACCTTGAATCGGTGTGCTGCTCTGAAGCCATTGCACTCGGTATTTGTGCCACGGGTATTGTGCGACGAGTTGGGTAAAATATGTGATGCGCTCGCGCAATTGCGCTTGTGCATATCTGTCGGTTTGTAAACGCGCGTATGCTTGGGCTATGGTGGCGTAACTCCAAGGTGGTAGGGCAGTGCTGTAGATAAACGGGCGTGCAAAATTGATGAGTAAATCAATCAACACTTGAGAGCCGACCACCACCGCACCATGACAGCCCATGGCTTTGCCAAAGGTGTGGATACGTACCGCGACATTGGGGTGTAAGGCTTGTGTCAAACCTTCACCCTGCGCGCCGATGATGCCCGTTGCGTGTGCCTCGTCAATTACAATGAGTGCGTCACACGTCTGAGCCAATGTCACGATATCTGCCAATGGCGCGATATCACCGTCCATTGAATACACCGATTCCAAAACGATGACGGTGTTTTTGCCAGAAAATTGCTCAAGTAATTGAGCCAAATGTGCGCAATTGTTGTGCTGAAATTTATAAATTGCACGGCTCATGGACAGACGCATACCGTCGATTAAACTGGCGTGACACAATTCATCGTGTAAAAAAACCGTGTGTCGATCTCCAATCGACGCGAGTACGCCCAAGTTTGCATCAAACCCCGAATTAAATATCAAGGCGGCTTCAGTTTGATGAAATTGTGCAATGGCTGATTCAAGCGCGCTGATGGTGTTGGATTGTCCAGACAATAAACGCGAGCCTGTCGCGCCATGTGCATCACCAAACTGTTGTGCCAGTATAAAAAATACATTGTCGCTGCGGTGGATGGGCGGGCTCGAGCGCGCCCAGCCCAAGTAATCATTGGAGACAAAGTCAATCGCCAAGGGCGTGCGCAAGCGGCGTTTTTGCTGTGCTTGTTCGCGCTGGTCTAAACGCTCTTGCCACTGCTGTTCCAGTGTGTAAATGGGGTTGGGTAGGTGTGAGGTATCCATCGGCGCATTATTAACAACTGCGGATGGAAATGCACTTTTTTTGTCAAGTTTGAGAGGGCGAAAAAATAATTGGCGTTAATTTGTGCTTAATTTCGTTTAATTGTTGTTAAAAATTTTATGCGGGTTCATGAGGTTGTTTGGATCCAAGGTTTTTTTGATGGCGTGCATGGTTTTCAGTTCAACCTTTGACTTGATGGTCGGCATGAGGTCGCGCTTGAGCAAACCAATGCCATGCTCGGCGGAAATACTGCCGTTGAATGCTTGGACGTGTTCATACACGATTTGATTGATGGTCGATTCGTGTGCCATGAGTGCATCAGCGTTGGCAAACGCTGTGCCCATGCTGACGTTGTAATGCACATTGCCGTCGCCCATGTGTCCGAACACCACGGTTTGAATGCCGTGGTATTTTTGTGCCAATGCCACATTGGTTTGCTCGATGAACTGAGCAATCGCAGAAATCGGCACGCTGACATCGTGTTTGATATTTTTACCTTGGGCTTTTTGTGCTGCCGAAATCTGCTCGCGCATGCGCCAAAATTGCTCGGCTTGCGATAGGTTTTCAGCGATGAGGGTGTTTTGCACGGTCTGCGTTGCCATCAAATCTACCAAAGTCGTGTGCAGGGTTTCATCTGCGGCGAGTGTGGGCTGCGAGATTTCAATTAAAGCAGTGTACATCGGTGCCGATTGCCACGGATGAACGCAATTTAAATGGCTGCAGACCAAACTCAACGCATACGGCGCAATCATTTCAAACGCGGTCAAGCGCGCGTCTAAGTTTTGGCGCAATGTGGTAAACGCAGTCAAAATAGAGTGCAAATCATTGCAGGCGATGAGCGCGACTTGGCGTGTCGCAGGCATCGGATACAGTTTAAGCACCGCTTGCGTGATGATGCCGAGTGTGCCTTCTGCGCCGATAAACAAATGTTTTAAATCGTAACCCGTATTGTTTTTGCGCAAGGTATTGAGCGCGGAGAGAACCTGTCCATCGGCCAAAACCACTTCCAATCCCAAACATAAATCGCGCATAGTGCCATAACACAAAACTTGCGTACCACCTGCGTTGGTGGCGAGGTTGCCGCCGATGGTCGCAGAGTCCTCAGATGCCAAAGACAAGGGAAACAATAAATTTTGCGCGCGCGCTGCCGCTTGCACCTGCGCCAGTGTCGCGCCTGCTTGTACGGTCATGGTTTGATTGAGCGCATCGATGCTGATAATTTGGCTCAATCGGTTGAGATTCAGGATGATGCTGGGGGTGTTTTCTAAAACCGCGCATCCACCGACCAGACCCGTGTTGCCGCCCTGAGCGATGATGGCAACGCCATGCTTGCCGCACAGTTGCACAATCGTACTGATCTGTGCCACAGAATCAGGCAACACCACCGCCAAAGGCGCGTGGTGGTAACGATTGCGCTCATCGGTGTGAAACCCAGTCGCATCTGCGCCCATGCGCACATAGGGTGCGCCGATAAGGGCGCGTAGAGCGGTCAAGAATGGAGTGAATGTACTCATTTGATATATGAATGTTGGTCTTGCGCGGCTTTCGCTCGCCCATTTTGAATCAGTCGCACCACCAGTACAAGATTAAAGACAACAAACCCGATACGAATGAGCCAAACGATTTGATGAAAAACGGTTGACTCCGTGCCGTCAGGGGTGTAAACAAACGACATGCCGACCAACACCAATAAAATCGCGTATAGATACATGCCCAATTGCGTCCAGCCTTTCGGGCGTGGTTTGCGTTCGCGTGCCACGGCATTGGCAGTGCGCAGGGCGCGGGCGACTTTGTTCGCCCATACAAATATAATGAGCGAGAGCACGATTTCGCCCCACGCATACGCACGGCTGGCAAAGTTGATATCGGAAAAAGCACGCACGCAGCCTTCGGTGAAATACAGCAATATCAATAAAGTTAAAATTTGAAAGGCGCGTCGCTCCACGCGCCACAAGCGTGGCACCAAAGGTAGGAGCAATACGCCTTTAATAGCCAACCACGGAAAACCCTCGCTCAATGGATGTATCGGCGCACCGATGCTTTCCCAAACCACGCACAGCAGGATGAGGGCGATGACGGTGAGGGCGCAGATTTTAGCGAGTTTGGACGTGGCGTGTGTATTCATTAATCTCAATATTCAGTTGTTCAGATGCGTATTGTGCGCGTAGATGCGTTATTATAGCGGGGTCGCCCATTTTGGTGCGTTTTAGTTGATTCATCATGCAAAAAACCATATACCAGTTATTTCAATTTTTAAAAACCGTTCGCGCGGCCATCGTTTTTCTGTGGCATCGGATGGTGGCTTTGCGTTTGCCGCAAGTGGCAGGTAGTCTGAGTTATACCACGGTGCTGTCGATGGTGCCGTTGTTGGTGATTGTGTTGTCTATTTTGACCGTATTGCCACAGTTTCAGGGGTTTCAAAAAGAGATTCAGGATTTTATGACTGAGAATCTGATGCCCGCAAAGATGAGTAAAACGGTGATGCAACAAATCACGATTTTTACACAACGCAGTGCGGGGCTGTCTTTGATTGGTGGCGCGTTTTTGATTTTTTCGTCTTTGACTACAATGGCAATTATTGACCGCGCGTTTGATGATATTTGGCAAGTTAAAAAACGTGTCTCGTTCCGTGCGAATGTCGCGATTTATTGGGCGGTTTTAACCTTGGGCCCTTTTGTATTTGGTGGGGCTTTGTTATTGATCAATTGGTTGGTACACAGTCTGAAAGCCTTTGTGTTTTTAAGCTCTTTTTTGGGTGTGGTTCTACCATTTATTTTGTCAACCGTGACATTTGCCGCGCTGTATGTGTTTGTCCCCAATCGTCGGGTGCATTGGAATGATGCGTTGGTAGGCGGTGCGATTGCGGCGATTATTTTCTCAATCCTCACCCATTCCTTTTCGGCGGTGTTTAAATCGTTTTCGGGTTATGCGGTGCTGTATGGCGCATTTAGTATTATCCCTGCGTTTTTCTTGTGGTTGTATGTGTTTTGGTGGGGCGTGTTGTTCGGTGCAGGCATTACCGCGAATTTGCCCATACTTAAATACGAGCGTTGGCGCAAAGAAACCCGTGTGGGTTATCGTTTGTCCGAAGCCTTGATGGTGCTGTATCAATTGTATTTGATGCGAAAATCCCCAGCGCGCATGATGGCTTGGGATGCGTTGCAAGCAAAAATGAAGATGAACAGCGAGGAGTTGGGCTTTATCATTGAACATTTGCAAAAATTTAATTGGATTGCAAAAGTTCAACGCGCCGATGGTGGTTACGGTTGGGCTCTAATTGCTGATACGGATGAGGTGAGTTTGGCGGATGTGTACGATGCGTTTGTGTTTGATACGCGCTATTATTCCGACCAAGCGATGCAGCATAATTTACCGTGGGCGAAATACTTAGCACAATTGCAGAATACGCCTGCGCATGATGTGCGTTTGAGTGAACTTTTTAGTGCAAGTTCGTGAACTTATGGTTACAATTGAAAAAATTCTTTTTGGAGAACCCAATGAAAGTTTCTGAAATCTTAAACATCAAGGGTAATACGCTTTATACCTCTTCCCCTGATGATTTTTTGTACGAGGCCATTGCAAAAATGGTTGAGTTGGACATCGGCTCGTTGGTGGTCTTGGAAAAAGGCAAGTTGGTGGGCATGTTGACGTTCCGCGAGATTTTGGGCGCGATTCACCGCAATGGCGGTAAGGTGGCTGACCAAAAAGTCGAAGTGGCGTATGCGCGCAATCCGTTGGTGCTTGCGCCTGAAATGAATGTGTTTGAGATGCGTCAGCAGATGCTTGATACGCACACGCGTTATGTGCCTGTGATGGATGGTGATTTGTTGATGGGAGTGCTCTCGTTGTTTGATGTGGCAAAATCGATGATACAGGCGCAAAAATTAGAAAACGAAATGCTCAAAGCCTACATTCGCGATTGGCCTGAAGAAGACCCAAACAACGACCATTCGGTTTAAAACATTTAAGGTGGGCATAGCCCACCTTTTTAATATTGTGTGGGTATAGAAATGATTGCAAAAATAGTTTTGGCATCAAACAATGTTGGCAAATTGACTGAATTTGAACGTTTGCTTGCACCGCTCTCCATCGAAGTGCAGGCGCAATCCGCATTCGACGTACCCGATTGCGATGAGCCATTTCACACCTTTGTTGAAAATGCTTTGCACAAAGCCCGTCATACGGCGCGTCATACGGGCTTGCCCGCATTGGCGGATGATTCGGGTGTCTGCGTGCCTGCGCTGAGTGGCGCACCAGGGGTGTTTTCGGCGCGCTATGCGTCATTATTCACGCCAACCTTAAACCCCGATTTGAATCAAGACACGCAAAACAATCTGCAATTGATACAAAATTTGCGCGCAGTGGCGGACAAAAGTGCTTATTATTATTGTGTGCTGGTACTGGTGCGCCATGCCGATGACCCACAGCCGATGATTTGTGATGGCCAATGGTGGGGGCAAATTGTGGATGCACCGCAGGGTGAAAATGGCTTTGGCTATGACCCGTATTTTTTTGTACCCGAGTTAAATATGACCGCAGCGCAAATGGATAAAGCACAAAAAAACGCCATCAGTCATCGGGCGATTGCGGTGCAAGGACTTATCGATAAATTAAAATCTCAAAAATTATAAAGCGAACATTGATATGAACACACATAAAACCATACAACTCATCGGTGTGCCCACCGATATCGGTGCGGGCGCACGCGGCGCATCGATGGGGCCTGAAGCCCTGCGCGTTGCGGGGATTATCGAAATGTTGCGCGCGCATCAGTTGGAGGTCATTGATTCAGGCAACCTTGTTGGTCCTGCAAATCCGTGGCTACCCCCTGTCGGTGGTTATCGACACCTCAATGAAGTGTGCGCGTGGAATCAAACCTTGCACGATGCGTATTACGAGGTTTTGAAAAATAACCGTTTACCCATTACTTTGGGGGGCGATCATTGTTTGGGCATCGGTTCAATCAGCGCGGCGGCGCGCTATTGTCGTGAGACGGGCAAAGATTTGCGCGTATTGTGGTTGGATGCGCATGCAGATTTTAATACCAATGAACTCACGCCAACAGGCAATATCCACGGTATGCCTGTGGCGGTATTGAGTGGTATTGGCCCTGAAATCCTCACGCAGATTGGCGGACACACGCCCGCGATTTCAGCGGATGTGGTGCGTCAAATTGGCATTCGCAGTGTGGATGCAGGCGAAAAACGTTTGGTGCATCAAGCAGGCTTAGAAGTTTTTGACATGCGTTATATCGATGAAGAGGGCATGCGCGCAACGATGGAGCAGGCTTTGTTTGGCATGACTGAAAACACCCATTTGCACGTCAGTTTTGATGTGGATTTTCTTGACCCCACCATTGCGCCGGGGGTGGGCACGACGGTTGCGGGTGGACCGACGTATCGCGAGGCGCAGTTGTGCATGGAAATGATTGCCGATACAGGTCGCTTGGCTTCGCTGGATATTATGGAATTGAACCCAGCGTTTGATTTAAAAAATCAAACCGCGCTGTTGGCAGTGGATTTGGTGGATAGTTTGTTTGGCAAATCCACTTTGATGCGCACCCCATCGCTTTGATTTGGCTATCATTATCGGGAGTTGATGATGTCTAAGATAGACAAAATGTCTTGGTACGCGCGATTTGCAAAAGCCACCTCGCGTTTTTGCGGACGTCCACCCGTGTTTTCCGTTGCGGTTGGCGTGATTGTGTTGTGGATTATTACGGGACCTGTTTTTCACTTTAGTGACACGTGGCAATTGGTCATCAATACGGGCACGACGATTATCACTTTTTTGATGGTGTTTTTAATTCAAAACACCCAGAATCGCGATACCGAGGCGATACAAATTAAATTGGACGAACTCATACGTGCGCACCAAGGCGCGCACAATGCTTTGCTCGATTTAGAGGAACTCGACGATGTGCAATTAGAAGCGTTTCGCGAAAAATATCAATCGCTGGCACGCTTGGCACGAAATGAGTTGAGTAAAGGCAATCTGGACACCGATACGCCTGAGCCGTAATCTCGGTTTTATGTTTGATGTGTACACCCCGTCGGTTTGGTTTGTTTGAGATTGCAAACTGTGACACAGTCGATTTTTTGTACTGAGGAAACTCAATTGACAATGTATCTGCAACGCTGGCAAATTCGAGTCACAGGTGTGGTGCAAGGCGTGGGCTTTCGCCCGTTTGTCTATGCGCTTGCACAACAGTTTTCTTTGAACGGCTGGGTACTCAATGATGCGGATGGGGTGCTGATTGAACTCGATGCGCAGGAGTCGACGTTGCATGATTTTATTGTGCAAATCAAAACCAGTGCACCACCTTTGTCGCAGATTCATGAGATTCACATTTATGCACAGGGCGTTGCACACCCGTTGCACAGCGCATTTACCATTCGCCATTCGCAAGTCGGTGGCGATCCTTCCGTGGTTGTGGCGACCGACAGCCATGTGTGCGCCGATTGTCTGCGCGAAATGCGTAATCCCGCAGATAGACGTTATCAATACCCATTTATCAACTGTACCCATTGCGGCCCGCGATTCTCCATCATCAAAAGCCTGCCCTACGATCGTGCGAGTACGACGATGGATGCGTTTGCGATGTGCTCAGACTGTTTGACAGAATACCAAAATCCACTGTCGCGTCGTTACCATGCTCAACCCATTGCCTGCCCAAAGTGTGGCCCCAGACTTGAACTGATTGCTCGGGATGGCGCGCGGGTGTACGGCACGGACGCATTGACGCAAGCCAACGCTGCGCTGAACAATGGGCAAATTGTCGCGGTAAAAAGTATTGGTGGATTTCATCTTGCGGTCAATGCGCGCGATGGAGCAGCAGTGGCGCGACTGCGTGCACGCAAACGGCGCGATGCCAAGCCTTTTGCGGTAATGGCGCGTGATGTTGAAACAGTTAAACAATGGGCGCAGTTGAGTGAGTTGGAGCGTGGATATTTAGAGTCGCCAGCACGTCCGATTGTGTTGTTGAAAAAACGTTCTGAGCAAAAGGGATCGGACATACTCGCGCCGCACAACCCATCCATTGGCATGATGTTGCCATCCGCGCCTTTGCATTATTTGCTGTTGGACAAACTGGATGTATTGGTGATGACCAGTGGCAATGTGTCGGGACAGCCGATTGAATTTACCAACGAGGGCGCGATAGCGCGATTGTTCGATGTGGCGGACGTGATTTTAGCGAATGACCGCGATATCCACATGCGCATTGATGACTCGGTTATTCGCGTCACGGAGCACGCAAATTTACCCGAGCCTCTGATTACTTATATACGCAAAGCACGAGGGTATGCACCCTATCCAATTGATATTGGGCTGTGTCCTCAGACCGACGCATCCAGCCAAATCATCGCCCTCGGTGCAGAACTCAAAACCACGATTGCACTGTCTAAACAAAATCGCGTCTACATCAGCCAACACATTGGTGACTTGAAAAACCACGACACAAGGGCATCACACCAACTGATTGCTGAGCATTTGGCAAATTTATATCAATTGCAACCGCGCATCACTGTTGGCGATATGCACCCCTCGTTTAATGCCATTGAATACAGTCCGTTCGTCAGCAGTACCCACATGCAACAGGTTCAACACCACCATGCGCACATGGCAGCGTGCATGGCGGACAATGGTTTGAGTAAATCATCGGGCAAAACCCTTGGCGTGATTTTTGATGGTGCGGGCTTTGGTGCGGATGGCACAATTTGGGGTGGAGAGTTTCTCTACGGTGACTATGCGCAGGTGACTCGGGTCGCGTATTTGCGCCACATCCCTTTGAGTGGCGGGGATGCTGCCGTATATGAACCTGTGCGCACGGCGTTTGCTTTGGTCAAAAATTCAGACAGTGCAAATCTTGCGCAGCATTGTGACAGCATTGCCAGCCTGTGTACACTGAGTGCGACCCAACGCAACGTGTTTGCGCACATGATGGACAAACAACTCAAGACATTCCTCGCATCCAGCATGGGACGTTTATTTGATGGTGTGGCGGCATTGCTTGGTATTTGCACCCACGCAGAGTACGAGGCGCAAGGACCAATTGAGTTGGAGGGTTTGTTACAGCGTGATTTGACCATGGTTGCTGGGTACGAATTTGGCTTTGATTTATCTGCCCATGCCCCCACCGTCATTGACTATGCGCCTGTTATCCGTGCAATTATCAATGATATTCAAGCGCATATTCCCATCGCCACCATCAGCCGAAAATTCCATTCAGGCGTGGTGCAGATGGTGGTGCGTGTGTGCCAAGACCTACACGCCCATCATCCACTCAATCAAGTTGTGCTCTCAGGCGGTGTATTTCTCAATGAATTTCTCTGCGTCAACACCCTAATTGCCCTGCGTCAAGCAGGCATGACTGCTTACGCACATAAAAATGTGCCGAGCAATGATGGCGGGATTTCTTTGGGGCAGGTGATGGTGGCGCGAACGCGTCAGATGCCATAAAAATGCCAGCCGTTTCAACAAATTCTTGGCAGCGGTTCACCCGTCAACCAATCCACCACACGCCGTCCGCCTAAGCGGGTTTGCATTTGCACAAAGCAATGCTCGTCCGCCACAACCGTGCCAATGATGCTTGCCATCTCGCCCAATGGGTGAGCGCGCAAGGTCGAAAGGGCGGTTTGGGCATACTCGGGCGACACGATGGCAATGAGTTTGCCCTCGTTGGCGATGTAGAGCGGGTCAAGTCCGAGCAATTCACACGCGGCTTCGGTCTGCGGTTTGAGTGGAATGCTTGACTCCATTAACTCGATACCGACTTGCGACTGTACGGCGATTTCGTTGAGCGTGGTCGCAAGCCCGCCACGGGTGGGGTCGCGCAGGGTTTTGAGTGTACCTGCTGGCAATGCGTCCAACAACGCGGCGGTGAGCGTGTGCAATGCCGCGCTGTCGGATTCGATTTGGCTGTCAAACTGTAGCGATTCGCGTTGCGCGAGCACCGCCACGCCATGATCGGCAATTGAGCCTGAGAGCAGTACCACGTCGCCAATGCGTGCATTTGTGCCACTGATTGTGTGTTTGGTGGAGGCAATGCCGACACCTGTGGTGCTGATGAATACGCCATCGCCTTTACCTTGCTCGACCACTTTGGTGTCGCCCGAAACGATGGACACACCTGCATCGCGCGCGGCTTGCCCCATCGATTCGACGATGGTTTTCAACGTGGACAGTGCCAAGCCTTCTTCGATAATGAAACTACAGGTGAGGTACAGCGGTGTCGCACCCATCATGGCAACGTCATTGATGGTGCCATGTACCGCGAGTTTGCCGATGTCAGAACCTGGGAAAAACAGCGGTTGCACCACGTGTCCATCGGTGCTCATTACCCATTCGCTACCCGCTGGTAATGCAGGCAAACGTGCGCCGTCATCGCCTTGGCGTAAATATTCATTGTCAAAGGCTTTGGCAAAAATCTCGTCGATGAGTTGTTTGGATGCGCGCCCACCCGCGCCGTGGTTCATGTCCACACGACCGTTGTTTAAATCCAATGGGCGGATGTAGTTTTTTTTGACCATATTGGTTTATCCTTTTGCAATAGCGATATCTCTAAACCGCCCATACGAGTAATGCGCGGCGCACGCGCCTTCACTTGATACCATACACGCACCAGTGGGGGATTCTGGGGTGCAGACATTGCCAAACAGTTTGCAATCGATTGGGGTTTTGACCCCGCGCAGTATGGCGGCGCATTCGCATTGTTTGTGGTCTGGTACGGATTGGTAGTTGGGCGAGAATTTGAGTTCGGCATCCAAGGCGCGGTATTTTTTGTTTAATCTCAAAGCCGATTTCGGCATTTCACCCAAACCGCGCCATTCAAAGGTTTCACGCAGTTCGAACACATCTGCCATGGCATCAATGGCGGCGGCATTGCCCGTCGGGTTGACCGCGCGGATGAATTCATTTTCGACCTCGTGCCGTCCTTCGTTGACTTGACGCACCAGCATGAGAATGGCTTGCAGTACGTCCAAAGGTTCAAATCCTGCGATGACCACGGGCTTTTGATAGTTTTTGGCAAATGGCGCATACGCGTCCGAGCCGATGATGATGGAGACGTGCGCAGGACCGACAAAGCCTTCAAGCGTCACCGCTTCGCCCTTGGGTGCGGAGTCCAAGATATAGGCAATCGCGGGTGGTGTGAGCACATGACAGCACAGTATGGAAAAATTGCTGATGCCTTCGCGCAAAGCCGCCTGCGCCACCATCGCAGTTGGCGGTGTGGTGGTTTCAAAGCCGATGGCGAAAAATACCACTTCGCGCTCAGGGTTGTCGCGCGCCAATTGCAACGCATCGCTGGCCGAATAGACCATGCGCACGTCCGCACCACGCGCTTTGGCTTTGATGAGCGATAGTCCATCGCTGGCAGGCACACGCATGGTGTCGCCATAGGTGCAGAGGATGACATTGTGTTTGAGTGCGAGTTCAATCGCTTGGTCAATGCGTCCGATGGGCAACACGCATACGGGGCAACCAGGCCCGTGTATCATTTTCACGTTGGGTGGTAATAACTCGGTTACGCCATAACGCGCAATTGCGTGTGTGTGTCCACCGCAAAACTCCATCAGCTTGTACTCGCGCGCAGGGTCAACTTCAGCATGGATGCGCGCGCTGATGGCTTTTGCCGCGGCTGGATCGCGGTATTCGTCGATGTATTTCATGTTTGAGCACCTTCTATTTGTCCCAGTTCGCCAAATAATTGAAGCGTGCGCTCGGCTTCCTCTGGTTCAATCAAACCAATCGCATAGCCGACGTGCACCACCACGTAGTCATTGAGTTTGACATCGGGCACAAGTTCAATGGAAATATCTTTTTTAATCCCGCCCAAGTCTATGGTGGCTTGGGTAGGGCTGTGGATGGCGACGATTTTGGCGGGTAGGGCTAAACACATTCTGTGCTCCTGTAATGATTCGGTGTACTGCAGATGCGATTTATGATTTTTGCAACCAAGCCAACCACTCATCCATTCCCGCGCCTGAAGTCGCGGACACTTGGATGATGTCGATGGTTGGATTGACGCGTTTGGCGAATGCTATGCATTTATCCAGATCGAAATTCAGGTAGGGCAGTAAATCAATTTTGTTTAACACCATAACACTGGCGGCGGCGAACATATCGGGGTATTTGAGCGGTTTGTCCTCGCCTTCGGTGACCGACAGTATGGCAACTTTGGCCCTTTCGCCCAAATCCCACATCGCTGGGCAGACAAGGTTGCCGACGTTTTCGATGAATAAAATTGTGCTGGCATTCGCTGTTCTGTGGTCGGCATGGTCTTTGTGAACTGGGCTAAAGGTCATGCTTGCCAAGTTGGCGGTGCTTGCTGGCGCGTGTAGGTGTGCGTGCGTATGATTGTGACCTTCACCGTGGCTGTGGTCGTGTATGGACAATGCGTTGAACGCGCGCTCAATCATCATTGCGTCCAAATGACAGCCCTTGCCCGTGTTGACCTGTATCGCAGGTGCGCCCGTGGCACGGATGCGGTCGGCATCGTTGGAGGTTTGTTGGTCGCCTTCGATGACAGCAACTTGTGTTTTAGGATGACGGGTTTTTAATGCTTCGATGGTCGCGCACAGCAGGGTGGTTTTGCCCGAGCCTGGGCTGGACACGAGGTTAAATGCACGCACGCTATGTGAGTCAAAATGCGCGCGGTTGCGTTGTGCGATTTCGTTGTTCGCACCGAGTACGTCTTGCTCCAATTTAATCGTGCGTGCTTGGGACACGTTTGGCAAACTCACACCAGCGATGCCTTGCCCAAAGTGCAAATCGCCCATTGGGTTGGCTTTGATGTGTTCTTGATGTTCCATGGTGGCGTTGCCACAGCCGCAGACGGTACACATATTTTTCTCCTAACTTTTCATTTGCAACCAGCATCAACTCCATGCGGAAATAATGCTAAATTTTTTAATCAATCACCACCATATCCACCACGCGCAACTCCGTGCCCGTGGTCGCTTGAATTTGGTAGCCATTGCATTTTGGACAGGCTTGTCCGCGTTCGGTAATCTCAACGGTTTGGCTGCATTGCATACACCACGCCTGCGCAGGGGGTGTATCAATCACAATCTGCGCGCCGTGCAAAATACCCGATTGGCTCATGGTGTCAAGCGCAAATTGCAGGGCGGAAATTTCTACACCTGCCAGTGCGCCGACTTCTAAACGCAATTCTTGTACGCGCGTGAATTGCTCGCGTTGTGCCGATTGCTCGACCAAATCCAAAATGCCTTGCGCCAAACTCATTTCGTGCATGATGCCGTACCCTCTATTTTAAATGCAACACACGGATCAAACGCGCTGACCAATGCTTTAATGTGTGCCATATTATCATCAACCTCTTCGCTCAAGGTCTGTGCCAATCGTCCTTGTGGATGCAGATTCCACTCGGTCGGGGCGATGACGCTGTACTGTGCGATGGCGGTTTTTGTTGGATTTAATTCAACAATGTGGATGAGCACACCACGCGCCATTTCTGTCCATGCGAGGGCGGTGTGCTCTGTGATGCGCGTGCAACCTGTGACCAAATAATTCGCGTCCGTGTCCATCAGCAGTTCAACAGCATCAACCAATCGCGCCATCATACGCGTCCACGCATTATCCATCATCGGATGCGCGATGTGCGTGCGTGACCACACGCCTGATTCCAAAGGTGTGTCGTTGATATGGGGGCGTAGGGCGAACTCAGATTCGTCTTGCCAGTGTTGATGAATGACTCGCAGGTTGCTTGTGTTGGGAATGAATGTGTCACCGCCATGCGCCCACTGGGTTAGGTATAAATGCGCCCGCGCGTTTTTTGCACATGCGCTGGGACTGGTCTGCGTCCAGTGGCTCAACGCGGCTGTGCCGTCGGTGCGCCAAGTGTGCCACCATTCGGTGAGGTCTTGTCCCAAAACGTGTTGTGAAAACCATGTTTTTAGATGGGCTTCAAGTTGGGTGGAACGCTGTTGTAAATAATTCATCCACGCTTGCTGAGTGTACGCATCGTTTTTATCCATCCATGTCAGGTAGACTTGTTGGATGTGCTCGTGCAAGGTGCTCAGACGCAACTGCTGTTTTTGCGCATCGGTCAGAGTGGGTGTGGGCGCGGCCATCGCTTGTGAGAGTGTGTCCATTGCCAACTGGCTCACTGTGGCGTGCGCATTGCCACACAGCGTGAAAATCGCCGATATGGTGTGTGGTACTTGACTCAATGGCTGTCGACTCAACAATTGATGGAGCGCGTGATGCGTCAATATCGGGCGCGCACCGCTGATGGCAGGGGTTTGATGTGGGTGAATGCTGTACGCGCCTGCCAGTTCGGTTATGGTGTTCATGCGCGTTTGCCTGTCAAAAAACCACGGCGCGCGAGTGATTCGGGTGCAGTGGTTTGTTTTTCATGCAGTTGTCGCAATACTGCTTGGGCAATTTCACGCGCCGATTCTTGGGTGTCGCAACTCAAGGGCGACTCCAAAGAGCACATCTCATACGCGCCAATCACTTCGTCAAATGCACTGTAAAAAGTGAATTCAGCATCGCCGATGTGGTGCATGTGTTTTGCACCCACCCACTCGGTTTGTGCCTGAAACGAGGCAGGGATGCGCAATAAATTCATTGCCCACGGTGTGATGAGTATGCCTTGCAACGCTGCATCATCCTGCACCCATTCAAAATTCACTGTTTCAACTTGTATGTTGGGTTGTGACAGCGGCATATCACGCATACTGGTCTGCGCGATTTCATTGAATCGCGTGAGCAGTGTGGTGATGCGTGGGTGCAGGGTATGGGTCATTTTGAGTGCTATTTGAATGGTTGATTCAGTCAATCAACACCATAAACTGTTCCGAGTCGCCATCGCAATTCGGACAACGCCAATGCGCCGGTAGTGCAGAAAACGGCGTACCCGCTGGGATTTGCCACTGCGCATCGCCTTGGGCAGGGTCGTACACATACCAACAAATTTTACATTCCATTTTTGTATGGTTGTCTATTCGAGATGCGTCGCCCAAAAAACTGCCTTCGAAACCGTTGTGTGTGGAATTGCTCATGGTGTTTTTAGTCGTTTCAATATGGATTGGGTGGTTATGCTGTGCTTGACGCGGCATTTCTAAATAGGGAAGTTGCGGGTCAAGCCCGCAATGACTACGGTTTTTTGTCGTTATCAGTTTTATGCTTGAATGTTTTTGAGGACAAAAAAGCAAATGGATTACGCACTTTCCACTAACCACGCCAACACTTCTCGTAAACGCTCTTCTGAGTCGATAAAATCCTCAGGTGCGGCGCAAGCGACTTCGGGAATGCGTGAGATTTCCACGCTGTTCAAAATCACTTTGTCTTGCGAATTATAAAACACCAATCGCCAAGTATGTGCCGTGCAGGTGTTGACAATGCGGCAGTTGCCATAGCCGCGCGATAGAATCACGATGCGACCTGTGCCGATTTGATTGTCAATAAAAGCAATATCGACCTCGGTCAAAGGCAACAACGTCAGATTGACATTGTGTAATTCTGCCGTGGTTTTGTAGTCTTGGCTCGCGGTGCGAATTTCTTCGACAATGAACGGCACGTTGACCAACTCATCGGGCAGCGGCACGGGATGGTATTCGGTTTGCGCATCTTGGTCAGCGGTTTGTACCACGACATTGGGCGCGGTAGAGACTTCAAGCGCGTCATACACTTTGACATTATCGGCAATCGCGACCACGCGCCACACGCCGACAAACACGGTTTCTTGAATCTTGACCTCAGGTGTGCCCGCGATGGTGATTGATACTTCACCTTCGCCGAGCACTTGGTTGATGAGATTTAAATCATCCTCAGCCAAGTGCAATAGGGTTAAGGGCGAGATGGCTTCCCCCGCATTTTTCTTACTCAGTAGTTCCAACAATGCCTTCAAGGTTTTTGAGGCGTTTGGATGCGATTGCAATGCCTCAGGTTCAGGCAAAATGGGTGCGTGAAACGTTTCCATTTCCTTGGGCATGGTCATATAGTCCAAGCCATCATCGGGCTGTGAACCCGCGCCAACCAAGGCGGAAACCACAGGAATCGGGAAGGGGGCGTGGGTCTTTTTTTCGCTGTCAGACATGGTGTCTCCAATATTATTGTGGTTATCAAATTAGGCGCAGGAAGAACCACTGGATAGATTCGTAATCGCAATCGGTACGCGTTGTGTTGGCGCACTCAGTGCCTCGCCAAATCGTGCCACATAGTCGTCCCAGTCCAATATCCCAATAATGGTATTGATGTACTGTGTACCACGCAACATCACCAAACTGGGACGTGAAGTGGCGGCAAAACGTTTGGCAATCGCATCCTCGTCACGGCTCGTGGCAATCGCCATGCGCGATTGGGTGGGAAACAGTGCGTGCAATTCGGGCAGTACCACCGCCACATCCAAGCCTTCAGGAAAGCGCACAGGGTCGCCCGCGATGACCAAAGCAGTGACCACATCGTCGCGCTCGGCAAGGTAGGCATCAATGTTATCTAAATCCACCCATTGCGCACCGCATTCATCAACCAAGCGTGTGAACAAGGGATGAACCGTGGGTGCAACGGGGATGGCGAATGCTTCGGCAGAACCGATGGTCAGTTCCTGTAAAGCAGTTTCGGTGATGGTCGCTTGCATGGTGTGCCTTTCTGCTTTTTTGGGTAGGGTGGTCAATGTTTCGTCGTGTTGCCGACCAATTGTGTGAGTTCTTCAGGACGCATTTGCGAGGGCAGAACGAAATTGACGGCATCATCAACTTCGGTCGCGCCTGCCATCGCTTGCGCCAATAATTCATGGGTTAGTTTCACTTCTTGCGCACGCTCAGGTGAAATGATTTCTCGCGCACTGTCGATGAATATTAGCAACCAATCACCAATTTTTGGTGCTGTGATGAGTTGGGTTTCAACACGTTTGAAGTTGACTTCAAGGTGCGCATCGGGGAGGGCATCGTCGCGCACCCAAGCGAAACCCTCTTCAACGCGTTGTACCTGCATGGGAATACCAAAGCACATGTTACTCTCTCCTTAATTCCTTAGACGGGTTCAACGCGCTGATGGCGTATGTTTAAAAATCGGTCATCGCCCACACGACAGGCTTCATCGGCTTTCGGACGACCTTGTTCATACGACTGTATCGACATAATGGTTTGCTCATCATCGCCTGCCACGGCTTCGACTTTCTCATACAAGGTCACATCCACGCCCCATTCACGCAGTCGCGCAAGTGCCAGTTCCAAAGCCTGTGGCATGGCGGATTTAACGCATTCGGTCAAACTGCCGCCATAGTCCTCAAGCATTTCGGGTTGGCAACCGATGAGTACCAATTGCTCTGGGTATTTGCCAGTGAGAAATGACACCTGCAAAACCTCCTGAAAACCCGTTTGGTGCAAACTCATTTTTTTCGCACCCATAAAGCGGGGGACATCATCGTTTTCAATCACTTTAATGGTGCCTGGTTCTAAGCCATAATCAATCGCATCAAGTATCAACAGGTGGGTCGCGCTTTGAACATAGCCCAATAAATACAAGCCCTGTGTGCCACCATCCACCAATTCAATTTCAGGCGTGTACTGGTGGGCGCGCAAAGCCTCGACGCAACGCACGCCAAAGCCTTCGTCCGCCCATAGTACATTGCCTATACCCATTACGATGATTTTATTATCAGTCATGGCGCAACTCTTTTTCAAAATATCAAAACAAGCCTTTTTCACCCCTTGGTGAGACTTTGGGTTCACGGAAGAAACGATAGCCTGAAATCATCGTGCTGATAATGCTCTGACGACCTAAAATATCTTCGCGAATAGCAGCATACACGTGGATAGTGATGAAGGTTACTGTAAACCACATACCCAAATGATGATAGGTGTGCAAGTTTTGTGAATTATTACCAAACAACGGTATCATCCAAGATGTGAACAAAACGTTCGCCCAAGAACCTGGTAAGGTGCCTTCGCCATACATTGCCAAACCAGAACAAATCATAAATACTGAAAGAATTGCAAAAAGTACCATAGCAATACGGGATAAAGGATTGTGCCCAACATAACGATGAGGACGAGGCACTTGGAACGTGTACCATTTGAACATAAAATTCACTTCATTCCAAAATGCTTTGCGACGCAGTGGAATGGTGAACATTTCTTTGGCATGGTGGTTGCCCGTGAAGGCGGTGTAAATGCGCACCGCGAAGCCAACTGCCATAATCAAGCCCGCCGTGAAATGCGCAAAGCGGATATAACCCATTAAAAAATTGTTGTGTGCTTCGCCCGATATCGTGGGCAAAGGCGAACCGATAAAATAGCCCGAAATGATTAACACAAACACGGACAGTGCATTGAGCCAGTGCCAAACGCGCACGGGCCATTGATACACATACACTGCGTGGGTGGTAAAACCAGATTGGACTTCATGCTCGCCCATGCCAGTGGTGTTTTCTTGACGCAATTGCTGCTCCGTCATCACCATGGTGGGGGTTACTTCAGTAGTTGTACTCATAGAAGTCTCCTAATAATTTTCATCAACTGCAAAACAGGCTTGATTTACACACCCGCTAAAAGCAATGCACCGTATGAACCTATGGCGACACCGACTGCACGCCAGAGCCACACACGTGCTGCCAACAAGCGAGTGCCAGCCAATACGCCTGCAATGTGCAATACCGCAGTGGTCAAAACAAAACCAGCCACGTACAGTGCAAACACACCACCCACCGTCGCCTCAACACCGTGCGCCCAGCCGTGTACCCAACCTGCGCCAATAATTAGCCCAAAGCCCAAACCTTTTGAAATCTGTGGGAACACCAATAATGCGCCAAATGCCACGACCGAAGCGGCAATCAGTCGCTCTGCCAAGGCAAATTCACCACCAGTAAAGTGTGCCAACGATGCCCCCATAACCAAAGAAGAGACAAACACCATAGGGGCAATAAAACGAGATTTCCCTGTGAACATTCGCGCTGACCACAAACCCACCGCAACCATCGCTAATAAATGGTCAAAACCAAAAGGGTGTACCAAACCATCCATAAAGCTCACGTGGTCGTGACCGACATGCGCCTGTGCCAATGAAGCAAAGAAAAACAAAGGTAAAGTCCAAAGCATTTTTTTCATCATAACTCCTCGATTTAAATCAATAAAAATCAGTATAAAAAATAGGCACAAGGTTTTGCGCACGCCCCGCGCTGTACATTGGTTCTGCCCAACACAATAACCCATCGATTAACGCACTTTAACCGTCGCCATTTCCTGCCCATCTTCGCTCATCACGTGGGTTGAGCAAGCCAAACATGGGTCAAACGAGTGCAATGTACGCAAGATTTCCAACGGTTGCTCAGGGTTGACCATCGGTGTGTTCATCAAACTGGCTTCAAACGCGCCGATTTGACCTTTTGGATCACGAGGTGAGCCGTTCCAAGTGGTCGGAACCACGCATTGATAGTTCTCGATTTTACCGTCTTTGATTTTGACCCAGTGACCGAGCATACCGCGTGGTGCGGCGACTGTGCCCACGCCTTTGGCTTCTTTGGGCCAAGTTGATGGATCCCATTTTTCGACGTTTGCGGTGGTGGTGTCGCCGTTTTTGATGTTGGCAACCAACTCGTTAAAGTCATCCATCATCATCTCGCCACAATACTGACCTTCTAAGGCACGCGCCAAAGTACGACCAATGGTGGTTGGGAGCAATTGTTTCAAGGTGTAGTCTGTTTCAGGAATACCCAATGCTTTTGGAATGCCTTTGTTAATCATCATGGCAGAGAAATCGACTTGCTCTTTGACACGTTGGCAGTATTTATTGCCTTTGGACGCATGAACATAGCCCAAGATATAACGCGACAACGGGCCGACTTCCACCGCATTGCCACGCCAGCGAGGCGATTTAATCCAAGAGTATTTCGCGGATTCGTCAATTTCCTCAATATTGGTGCGTGAGCCTTTGGTTTTTGCGCCCAATTCATAGTTCGGCTCAGTGATACCGTCCCAAGGGTGCAGACCTTTGGTTTCATCGGGGTATTTGTACCAAGAGTGGGTGACAAATTCTTGAACTTGCTCTGGATCACGCGGGTCGATGGGGTGAATTTCATCCCAGTTTCCGTTCAAAATCACACCACCCGGCAGTTGATGGGTTGCATGGTCGTATGCGACTTTCTCGTACGTGCCATAGTCGGCGACATTGGTTGCGGACAAACCACCGCCGTGTAACCAGCCGGCTTGTTTGTACAAAGTCCCGATTGCCAAAACGTCAGGGATATAGACGTTGTTGTTAAAGGTAATCATTTCTTGAATGCGCGCTTGAATGAAATTCAGACGCTCCATATTCAGCGGTGCGCCTGCGGCCAAGTCGCCATCCAAGTTAATCGCGCACGGCACGCCACCGACGAGGTAGTTTGGATGTGGATTTTTACCCCCCAAAATCGTATGGACTTTGACCCATTCTTTTTGTAAATCCAGCGCTTCAAGGTAATGTGTCACTGCCATCAAATTTGCTTCGGCTGGCAAAATATAAGCCTTACTGCCCCAGTAGCCATTCATAAACGGTCCGAGTTGACCTGATTCAACGAATTTTTTCAAGCGGTTTTGAATGTCACGGAAGTAACCTGCTGATGAATTCGGATGTGCAGGTGAGACAAGTTGCTGCAAGTCCGAGGTTTTTTTCGGGTCAGCCGATAATGCCGAGACCACATCCACCCAGTCCAAAGCGTGCAGATGGTAAAAATGCACGGCATGATCATGCACTTGCAGGGTTTTGGCCATGATTTCGCGAATGAGGTGCGCGTTCGGCGGGATTTTGATGCCAAGTGCATCTTCTACCGCACGCACCGAAGTCAAAGCGTGGCAACCCGTACACACGCCGCAAATACGCTCAACGAATGCCCATGCGTCGCGTGGATCGCGTCCTTTCAAAATCACTTCAAGCCCGCGCCACATCGTGCCTGTGGATACAGCGTTGCGAATAATATTGTTGCTGTCCACGTTGACTTCGCAACGCATATGTCCTTCAATACGCGTGACGGGATCGACGACGATGCGCCGTCCGCTGTTGTCTAAATTAAATCCTTGAGTACTCATAGTAGTTGGGGTAGCCATGTTATCTCCTTCAATATTCTTGAGTCGTTATTTAGACGCATGTTCATCGTGGGGGGGTTGTTCTTTCGTTTGCGCAGCCCGTTTAATCATAGAAGCCGCTGCATGCGCCGCCACTGCCGCACCTGCCACTACCGCCACCGTGCCACCGATTTTATCGGCATTGCCTTCAATGCCAAATTGGTTGATGGTGGTCAGGCGGTCATAGAATGAGCCTTTGTCCCAGAAACCATCTTCGGAGCAACCGATACAGCCGTGACCTGCTTTGATGGGGAAACTCGTGCCTTCATTCCACATCACGGTTGAGCAGGCATTGTAGGTGGTTGGGCCTTTACAGCCCATTTTATAGAGACAAAAACCCTTGCGCGCTGAGGCATCGTCCCAACTTTCCACAAACTGACCTGCATCAAAGTGCGGACGGCGATAGCATTTGTCGTGAATGCGTTGGCTGTAGAACATTTTTGGGCGACCTTGGCGATCAAGTTCAGGAATTTTGTCAAAAGTGAGCATATAGGTAATCACGCCCGTCATGACCTCGGCAATCGGTGGGCATCCGGGTACTTTGATAATGGGTTTACCGCTGATGACTTTATGCACAGGCGTGGCTTGCGTTGGATTGGGTTTTGCTGCTTGCACACAGCCCCAAGAAGCACATGAGCCCCAAGACACGACCGCTTTGGCATCGGCCGCCACACGTTTGAGTTGCTCGAGGAAGGGTTTGCCACCGATGATGCAACTCATACCGTCTTGGTTCAAAGGCGGATTGCCTTCGACCGCTAATATGTAGTTGCCTTTGTATTTGGTCATAATTTCTTCCAAAATGGCTTCAGCTTGGTGACCCGCAGATGCCATTAAGGTGTCATCGTAGTCCAAAGAAATCATGGAGAGCACCACGTCTTTTGCCAAAGGATGCGCTGAGCGGATGAACGATTCTGAGCAGCAGGTGCACTCTAACCCGTGTAACCACAATACAGGAATGCGAGGCTTGGTTTCCATCGCGTGTGCGATGCGCGGTGCAAAACTGGGGTTTAGCCCCAATGCCGCAGTGGTTAACGAACAAAACTTTAAGAAACTACGGCGTGAAATGCCTTGTCGTTTCATAACGTCGTAAAAAGTCTCCATAATTCACCTCGAAAGTTAACATCTGATTATTGGGATATTGAGCGACCTAAAAAATAGTGGGCAACGCATGATTTTATCGCCAATTGATACACATGACTTCATATTGTGATGCTACACAAGTTACACTTTATTGATGCACATGGATGCCTACGGACTTGATAATACTCTTTTTGGTGATAAAGACAGTTAATTATATTTACGAGGTTATTAAGAAAAAGTTAACACACAATATGACAATGGATGTTTTATTTAATTTATTGTGGATGAAGTTCGGCTTTTGCGGTTTCAATCAATTGTGCTGAATGCTCGGCAAATTTATACTGGGAAAACACCGCATCGTTGGCAAAATAGGCTTCGCCTTGTTCCAATAAATAATAGCGCAGGGCTTCTGCTGCCAAGGACAAGACTTTTGACTGTAAATGCACCACATGCCAAGTGCGCATGATGGGTAGATGCTCCATATCAACGATGGTGAGCAGATTGTTTTGCAATTCTAAACCGATGGTGTGTAAGGACATAATGCTCATGCCCATGCCTGCTATGACCGCCTGTTTGATGGTTTCGTTGTTGGGGATTTCCATGGTGATGTGTGGGTTGACAGGATGGGTCGAGAGAAATTGCTCCACCGCACGGCGGCAACCTGAGCCTATTTCACGGATGATGAAATCCTCGCCCTCCAATGCTGATACGGGTAATCTGCCTTGTTGTGCCAAAGGGTGTGAGGGAGAGGCGACCAGAACCAAAGGATGCAAGGCAAATGGCTCGGCGCGTGCGGTCAATTCACGTGGTGGACAACCCATGATGGCCAAATCCACTTTGTGCTCTTGCAAGGCTTTGAGCAGCCCTTCGCGGTTTGACAAAAAAAGTGAAATATCAATTTTTGGATGTTCAGCGCGAAATGTCGACAAAATGTGCGGAACAAAGTATTTGGCTGTTCCCACCAAGCCGATGGTCAAACGCCCACCTTCGATGCGATTAATGCGTGAGAACACATCCTGTGCTTCGCGCAACACCGACATCATACGTTGCGAATAGACCAGCATATATTCGCCCGCAGTGGTCAACGAAATGTGTTTGCCTTTGCGCTCAAACAAAGGCATGCCGATATCGTCTTCTAACTGCTTGATTTGTAAGGAGACCGCCGCTGCGGTTAGATTCAACGCCTGCGCGGCACGATGAAAATGCAAATGCTCCGCCACGCTAATGAATGTGCGAACTTGCCTAAGTGTGAGGTTTCTCATGGGGTCTCAGTTGAATGGTCACAACAGTTTGAATAAGAATATTGTTGATAATAACCCAATTGTCATTTTTCCGAGTGTTGTATTGCATACTTGTCGTGCAACGAATATTCCTGAACCGTAATGTGATTATGTGCGTACCACGCGCCACCATTTACGCAAAGGTGCAATGCTAACCAAACCTTTAAACAACTCCTGTGGTTCAGCCTGAATGACGCGCAATAAATCCATGCGCAGTTGCATCAACACGTGCCAACTGCGCACAGGGTCGGTTTGATCGTCGTCCAACAATGCGTATTGTTCATGGTATTCGTTGCATTCAGCATTGGCTTGCGAAATAATTTTTTGAACCAATGGTGCCAATTGCTGCGCGCGCTGCTCTGCTGGCAGGTCGGTTTTTAACAAAATATGCGCGGGCACATCGCATTCTTTGAGCCATTGCATCGGTATCCACACGCGCTCGTTCGACAAATTGTGCCCCAAGTGACGCAACTGGTCTATCCACCACAAAGCGCGTCCTGCAGATTGTGTGTACGACACAGGTACTTCTGCGCCGCACATCAGTAGCCAAATATTCGCCAGTTGTCCACCGATGGCATCAATGGTTGGCTGGAGTTGTTCTAAATTTTCCACGCGATTCAGATGATGCCAGTGCATGTGCCCATGCAGGAGGTGCTGCAAAGCTTGGGCACATTCAGGTCGCCACAGTTCGGATTGCATGGCGCGTAAGGCAGGGTGGCTGGTTTTCGCGCTTTGACAGGCTTCCAATTCATGGTGCCACCAATTGAGTGTGGTCACCGCTTGGTGGTTGTCTTTAGAATTGGCGACATCACACCATTTACGATGCACCGCGTATAAACCCGATAGGCGCAAGCGCGCAGGCTCAGGTGCACTGCCGATGGCGTAATACACACTGCTGGCGCGATGGGGTTGGGGTTCTATGTCGTTCATCGTGGGCGTCTTTTATTGGAAAATGTTCGTGGGTATTTTACCTTCATCTGCTGTGATTGGGGTGGTTGTGGCGAAGGTTTGTCATCAATATACAGCCAATGCCCCAATTCAAGTAGAGTTTGTGAAGGCGTTGACCACAGACTATAGTCGCCCACCTGTGTGCGAATCAGTCGCAAAGTGGGTAGCCCAACCGCAGCGGTCATGCGCCGCACTTGGCGGTTGCGCCCTTCAGTCAGGGTGATTTGTAGCCAATGGGTGGGGATGGCTTTGCGTTCGCGTATCGGCGGGGTGCGCGCCCACAACCATTCGGGTTCAGAGATGAGTTCAACCGAGCAGGGTGCGGTCATGCCATCGTTGAGGAGCACACCTTGGCGCAGTTGTGCGCACACATCCTCAGAGGGCTCGCCCTCGACTTGCACGCAATAGATTTTCGGTTTTTTGTGTAGTGGATGGGCGATTTGGTGCTGGAGTTGACCATCGTCCGTGAGCACAACCAAACCTTCAGAATCAGTGTCCAAACGACCTGCTGGATACACTGCGGGCACATCCACATGGTTTGCTAAAGTGGGGTGCTTTTCGTGTGGTGAAAATTGGCAAATCACGCCAAAAGGTTTATTTAACAGCAATAGCATACAAATGGCTTTCAATTGGAGCAAAATCATTTAAAACATCAGATGCACCTAATCAGTGGCAAAAATTTATTGATGTTTTGCACCCAAATGGGGTGCATCCTCAAAAAAAATCAGGCATAATGCGGTCTGCATCAGTCTTATACAAGACTTAAAACTTCGACAGTGTTCACCCCTCAAAAAGCGGTCAAAACACCATTGAATTCCAAAGGATGTCATCCATCATCAACCAACAGGAGCAGTTATGTACCAGCACGTTCAAATTCCCGCAGGTGGCGAAAAAATTACAGTCAACGCAGATTTCAGTTTAAATGTACCCAATAACCCAATTATCCCTTATATCGAAGGCGACGGTACGGGTTTTGATATTACCCCTGTGATGCTCAAAGTGGTGGATGCAGCCGTGGCAAAAGCCTATAACGGCGAGCGCAAAATTCACTGGATGGAAATTTTTGCGGGTGAAAAATCAACCAAATTATACGGTCCTGATGTGTGGTTGCCTGCTGAGACTATGGAAATTTTACGTGATTACGTGGTGTCCATCAAAGGTCCATTGACCACACCAATCGGTGGTGGTATTCGTTCTTTGAACGTGGCTTTGCGTCAAGAACTCGACTTGTACGTGTGTTTGCGCCCTGTGCAATATTTTACGGGCGTGCCTTCGCCTGTGAAACACCCAGAAAAAATCGATATGGTGATTTTCCGTGAAAACTCTGAAGACATCTACGCAGGTGTGGAATGGGAAGCCAAATCTGAAAAAGCGCAAAAAGTGATTAAATTCTTGCTCGAAGAGATGGGCGTGACCAAAATCCGCTTCCCAGAAACTTCAGGTATTGGCGTTAAACCTGTGTCGATCGAAGGCACGACGCGTTTGATGCGTAAAGCGATTCAATACGCGATTGACAACAAGCGCTCATCGGTGACGATTGTCCACAAAGGCAATATCATGAAATTCACCGAAGGCTTGTTCGCAAAAACTGCGTACGAAGTGGCAGAGCAAGAATTCGGTGCTGAATATTTGGACGGCGGTCCTTGGATGGTCATCAAAGCACCGCACGGTGAAATCGTGATTAAAGATTCGATTGCCGACGCGTTCTTGCAACAAATCCTCTTGCGTCCAAACGAGTATGATGTGATTGCGACTTTGAACTTGAACGGCGATTACATCTCTGACGCATTGGCGGCGCAAGTTGGCGGTATCGGTATCGCTCCAGGTGCAAATTTGTCAGATACTGTGGCGATGTTCGAAGCAACGCACGGCACTGCGCCTAAATATGCAGGTAAAGACTATGTGAACCCAGGTTCAGAAATCTTGTCGGCGGAAATGATGTTGCGCCACATGGGTTGGGTGGAAGCAGCGGACTTGATTTTGGCGAGTATGGCCAAATCCATTGATGCGAAAAAAGTCACTTATGACTTTGCGCGTTTAATGGAAGGTGCGACTCAAGTGTCTTGCTCACAATTTGGTCAAGAAATGATTAGCAATATGTAATACTGGCTCGACTGCACAGTTGTATTGTACTTTTAATTGAAAAAGGCAGTCTTGTATGGACTGCCTTTTTTCCAATCATTTGCATACATGACGCAATTTAATCCTCATAACGATCCAGAAACACCCAAAGCCGAAACAGCGAAGCGGTTTCCCACTTCGCCGCGGGTCAATTCACGCCGCAACGATGCAAGTTTTTCACCGCCACAACATACCGCCGAACACAGCAAAACACCGACCGATTCACATTCACAAACACACTCGCCACGTACTGCTTCACAAAGCCATTACCAGTTAAGCAAACTCAATGTTGCCAACCGTGAAGTGCTCGCATTGACCAAGCGTCAATCCATGTGGCAGGATTTTTACCATGCCAGCATGACCAGTCCATGGTGGCGTTTTATCGCATGGTCGGCGATTTTCTTTTTTGGTGTGAACGTTGTTTTTGCATCCATGTATGCGTTCAAACTCGACGGTATTTCAAATATCCCCGTAGGTAAACCGTGGTTTGTATTTTTCTTCTCGGTCGAAACCTTCGCCACGGTCGGCTATGGCAATATGCACCCGATTAGTTTTTACGCACATACCATCGCCATGGTGGAGTCGTTTACGGGATTATTGTTCTCGGCGGTGATTACAGGCTTGGTGTTTGCGCGCTTTGCGCGTCCGAGTGCGCGAATTATTTTTGCGAAAAATGCCGTGATCGGTCGACACGAAGGGCAAATGATGTGGATGACGCGGGTTGCCAACGAACGCCACAACCACATCAATGGTGCGCAAGCCAAACTGTGGCTGGTGCGTACAGAAATCAACATGGAAGGACACAGTTTCCGTCGGTTTACCGAATTGACCCTGCGCCATAAATCCAATCCATTGTTCGTGCTCAATTGGACAATTATGCACCCGATCAACAAAAGCAGTCCGCTGTACGGCATGACGGCTGAGGATTGGGCGCAGGCAGACTTTTCGTTTGTCGTCATATTAGAGGGCACGGACGAAACCATTGCGCAAAGCATCAACGCGCGCCACACCTACCACCACAAAGATGTGCGCTGGTATGAACGCTTTGCCGACATGACCGAGCGAACGCCAGATGGTAAAACCTTGGTCAACTTTCAGCGCATTCACGATACCTTTGAACAACCTTACGATCCTGAGCATGATGCGCCGACTCAAACATCCTAAAAACTGAGCGGCAACCCCAAAATTCTCAAATTCACCAAGGAGTACAACCATGAGCACAGCCAAAACCATCGCCACCACCGATTTATGCGATCAATTTGAAAATGACATCCACGCAGGCTTAATACACATACTACCGCCTGTATTCAAAGCCTATGGTCAAAAGGCGAGTTTTTACGGGCAAGCCGTGACTTTCAAAGTGTTTGAAGACAATACCCTGATTAAAAAAGCTTTGGAAAATGACAACGGCGCAGGTAAAGTCATGGTGATTGATGGTGGTGCAAGTGTGCGTTGCGCACTGGTCGGAGGCAACATCGCTAAGGCAGGCACAAACAATGGTTGGGAAGGCATACTCGTAGACAGTTGCGTGCGCGATACGGGCGAAATCAACGAATTAAACATCGGCGTGCGCGCACTGGGCGCAGTGCCACTGCGTTCATTGAAAAAAGGTGCGGGTGAGTGCGACTTGGGCGTGCACATACAGGGTGTGCGTGTGAACCCAAATGATTGGATTTATGTCGATGCAGATGGTGTCGTCATCAGCCCAAAACCCTTGCACGAATAAAAAATAGTGGTAACATATTGGTACATCGAATTTATTAACAAACGGCTCAATATGCTTGATGCGAAGTTGAGTAATGAGCCCAACATAAGGGGAAAACAATGTTTCCAGAACACCGTGACCTAATCAGTCGTTTAAAAACCGAAGATGCACATTTTCACAGCTTGTTTGAAAAGCACCACGAAATCGACCACAAAGTTAAAAATATGGAAACCCATGTTATTCCAGGTACCCACGAAGAAATCGAAGACCTGAAAAAAGAAAAATTGCACTTGAAAGACCAACTGTACGCCATCATACTCAAAGCCTCAGGCAAGGCATAACTGCAGACAGCACAAAGACATTGAGTCAGGGGTTTGAGTCATCAAACCCTTTTTATATTTGAGCCTCATTGCGAGCGAACCCCGCACATAAAGGAGCCCCTCATGGAATGCGAATTTCCCACCGTCAACTCAAGCAGCGAGGACATCAAACACATCTTTAAAACCGTGAAAACCATCGCCGTGGTGGGATTGTCACCCGATTCGAGCAAAGACTCCAACCACGTCGCTGAGTATTTACAAAAAGCAGGCTATACAATCATTCCCATTTATCCCAAAAACGAACTGATTTTGGGTGAGCAATCTTACCCAAATTTGGCGGATGTGCCCGCTAATATTCAAATCGATATGGTCGATATATTTCGCAAACCCGAAGCCTTGGATGCGATTGCCGACGCGTGCATCGCGCGCGGCGATGTCAAAGTGTTTTGGGCGCAAAAAGGCATTGTCAACAACGCCGCCGCCGAGCGCGCCCGCGCAGCGGGTATGACCGTGGTGCAAAATAAATGCACGATGGTGGAACATCGGATGTTGGGTTAGGTGATTATTTATGTATGTATGATGCAATTTCCCTTAATACCTCATCGCTAGTTCTACTATGTATTAATTAAAATGGAAAAACTATGAATAATTTTTCTAATTGGATTGCAGTGGCTTCTTTTGTTATATCCCTAGTTGCGGTGCTTTTTTCTTATTTTTCTTTGCGAACCCAAGTGTCAATTTCCAAAAATACTGCTTTTTTTACTCAAAAAATGACAACTGAATCGTTAATTCTGAAACATGAGGAATTATTGCAGTTACACGGTGTTGATGAAGGCAAACTAAAAAAGTATGGTGTCAGTAGTGAAGAATTGATTTATTTAATCCAGTCGTTTAGTGCAGCAGAGTTGTATTATCAAATTTCAAAAAAAACAAAAGCCGAAGACTTGTCAGAATATAGAAAAAATTTACTCAAGCATCCTAAAGTTAGGATTATTTGGAATGAGTTCATCAAGGGGCATTTTTTGTCAGAAAGTGATTTTACTCGAGCAATTGATACTTTTATACGTTCACAATATAACACTCGACACTGAATACACGACAAGTATCATAATGAGTTGATATTAGTGATTGCACTATAACGCAAATTCGTAGGGCGCAATAAGTGTTTTTTACGCATTGCGCCGCATGTATTTAAACAAAACATCAAGCCAATTTAGGCACATACGGCGCAATGCGCAAACATCGTTTATTGCGCCCTACAAAAAAGCGGATTCAAATCGAATCCGCTTTTTCATTAAACCAATTCAAAACGATTTAAACCACAATCGTTGCATGTTCACCTGCAGGCAAAGCACGCACTGTACCGAGCACTGATACGGTCTCGCCTTGCGCGGTGAGGATTTCACGTGCTTTGTCCGCATCATTGGCAGAGACAATCACCACCATGCCAATGCCGCAGTTAAATACGCGGTGCATTTCATCGTCAGAGATGTTGCCGGCAGATTGCAACCATTGGAACAGCGGTGGGCGTGTCCATGATTTTGAGTCAATCACTGCTTGTAGACCATCGGGCAAGACGCGTGGGATGTTTTCCGTCAGACCGCCGCCCGTGATGTGCGCCATACCTTTGATGTTCACTTGTGCCAATGTCGCTAAAATCGGTTTGACATACAAGCGTGTCGGTGCGCTGATGGCTTTTTGCAAGCTCACGCCACCCATGTCCATATTTAAATCGGCTTTAGAGACCTCCAATACTTTACGTACGAGTGAAAATCCGTTTGAATGCACGCCGTTTGAGCCCAAGCCCAAAATCACATCGCCCGCAACAATGGTCGAGCCGTTGATGATTTTGTCTTTTTCCACCGCGCCAACCGCAAAGCCCGCGAGGTCGTATTCGCCATCGGGGTACATGGTCGGCATTTCGGCGGTCTCGCCACCGATGAGCGCGCAGCCTGATTCTTCGCAGCCAGCGGCGATGCCTTTGATGACGTTGGTCGCGGTGTCGATGTCGAGTTTGCCACAGGCAAAGTAGTCGAGGAAAAATAAAGGTTCCGCTCCTTGAACTAAAATGTCGTTCACGCTCATGGCGACCAAGTCAATGCCAACCGTGTCGTGAAAGCCCCATTCAAAGGCGAGTTTGAGTTTCGTACCCACGCCGTCGGTGCCCGATACCAGTACAGGATTTTGGTATTTTTTGGAGATTTCAAACAATGCGCCGAATCCACCCAAGCCGTTGAGCACGCCTTCGCGCATGGTGCGTTTGGCAAATGGTTTGATGCGTTCAACCAGCGCGTCGCCTGCATCGATGTCCACGCCAGCGTCTTTATACGATAAACCTGCGGTTTGTGAGGAGTTATTTGCCATAATTCGCGAGAAGTCCTATAAAATGTCGGTTTGATGAATGTGTTTTGAATTGAGTGAGGAAAACAAGGCATGAACCTAAACGATAATAAAGCATGGAAGCAGTTGGTCATGGCGGTTTTCGTGGTGACCGCCATTGTAGCGTTTTTCTGGTTTCTTTGGTCAATAAAGGGCGTGCTTCTACCAATATTTTTCGCGTGTTTTTTGGCGTATTTGCTCAATCCGATTGTGGTGAAGCTCGAAAAATGGCATGTGCAACGCTTTATCGGTGCGCTGATTGCGGTGTTTGTGAGTGTTTTGGTGTTGATTTTGATGACACTGATTCCGTGGCCGATTATCAGCTCGCAGTTGCAAATTTTGCATCAAAAGTTGCCCGAAATGCTCAATTGGGTGCATCAGTTTATTGCCAATACACCTGCGCTGCGTGCGCTGTTTCCTGAAACCCCTGACATTGGCTGGGTCAATCAGTTGCAAACCCTGATTTCTGAGAATGTAAATATTGGTACCTTGGGGCAAAAGGTGCTCGAATACCTGCGTCAAGGTGGTTCGGTGGTGCTCAGTTTGATATCCTGGGTGCTGATGTTGCCGATATTGACGTACTTTATTTTGTCCAATTGGCCGAACACGGTGAAACATTGGCGCAGTTTACTGCCCAAACGTTGGCGTTTACACACATGGCATGTGATGCGCGAAATCGACGGTGCTTTGAGTCAATACATGCGTGGCCTGGTGTTGCTCATGTTGTGTTTGGCGGTGTATTACGCCGTGGCCTTGCGTTTGACGGGTTTACAAGTCGGCATTTCAGTCGGGATTTTGACGGGTTTGTTTGTGATTATCCCGTATTTGGGTTTTGGCATTGGTTTGCTTTTGGCGGTTTTGGCGGGGTTTTTACAGTTTGGTTTGACCGCACCGTTTTTTGCGGTGTTGGCGGTTTATGCGGTCGGGCAGTTGCTTGAGAGTTATGTGCTCACACCACGTTTGGTGGGTGAGCGCATTGGTTTATCGCCCGTGGCGGTGATTGTTGCTTTATTGGTTTTTGGTACTTTATTTGGTTTTGTTGGTATGCTATTCGCTTTGCCTGCAAGTGCGGCGTTGGTCGTGGTCTCGCGCTTTGTCAAACAAGCGTATTTTGACAGCGCGTTTTATCAGAAAGAAGCAAAATAATTCTTATGAGGTATCCACAGTTTGCTCTGGAATTGAGTTTATCCGATGAGCCCCGCTTGGAAAATTTAATCGTCGGCAAAAATGGCGAGGTCTTGGCGCATCTGTATGATTTGGTCGCGGGTACTTTCGAGCCAATGTGTTTGTACCTTTGGGGCGCGGGTGGTGCGGGCAAAACCCATATTTTGCGCAGTTTAGCCGTCTCGGATCAGTCGCGTTATTTAACCGCACAGGATTTTAATGTGCCCGTGACAGTGGATGACACGCGTTGGTTTTTGGTTGATGATGCGGACGAATTTGATTCTGTTCAGCAGGCGAATTTATTTCATTTGTTCAATGCGGTGCGCAGTTTGCCCGCTGATGACCATCGCCATGTGATTGTCACCGCCAGTTGTACGCCCGCGCGTTTGCCTGAGGGCTATTTGCCCGATTTGCGCACGCGCTTGAGTTGGGATTTGGTCTATCAATTGCATGTGTTGAGCGACGCAGAAAAAGCGCAGGTGCTGACCGAGCAGGCGGAGCAACGCGGTTTGACGCTCGGCAACGGGGTAATTGACTATATGCTGCGCTACTCGTCGCGTGATTTGTCTAAGTTGCACGAGTTTTTGGTGCATTTGGATGGCTATAGTTTACAAAAAAAGCAAGCGGTGACCATACCGCTTTTGAAAGAATGGCTGAATCACTCAGCCGAAGTTTAAAAGAGAATGTATGACCATTTTAGCCATATTTGATTTGGATAAAACCTTGATTGCCAACGACTCAGATTACAACTGGGGCGTTTTTTTGGGTCGCCACGGTTATGTGGATGCGGCGCACTACCAAGCACAAAACGAGTATTTTTACGAGCAATATACCAGGGGCACTTTGGATATTTTTGCGTATTCGGAATTTGTGTTTAAAGTTTTGGCGGACACGCCGATAGCGACGCTATTGCAGTGGCGCGAACAGTTTATGCAAGAGATGATTTTGCCCTTGATTCAACCACAGGCAATGGCTTTGGTGCAGAAGCACATGGATATTGGTCATCAGTGTGTGCTCGTGAGCGCGACCAACACGTTTGTGATTGAGCCAATTGCACGGCATTTTGGCTTTGAGCACATCATTGGCACAACACCCGAGCAAATTAATGGTCAATTTACGGGTAAAGTGGCGGGAACGCCAAGTTTCCAAGCGGGTAAAATCGCGCGCTTGGAGCAGTGGTTAGCGACACAAAATTTATCATGGGACACAGTCAAAGGCAGTTTCTTTTACTCGGATTCCATCAATGATTTGCCTTTGTTGGAGCATGCCACATTCCCGATTGTGTGCAATCCCGATGCACGTTTGCGCGAGATTGCACGGGCGCGACACTGGCCAATTTTAGAATTATTTGCAACGCACTAATGTGAACGAACAATGATTAAAAAATTTATTAAAAACCTTTTTTCGACCAGTAAAGTGGATGCGCCCATCGTGGCCGCAGGCTCGCGCGAGGCCAAGAAAAAACAAATCGCCCGCGCGAAAAAACCCATCGTACACAAAGCGCACTCGTATCCTGCGAAGCAACACGGCATCAACCCGAAACACATTCCAGAATCAGCGCGTATGGTCGCACAAACTTTAACTGATGCGGGTTTTGAGGCCTATGTGGTCGGCGGTGCGGTGCGTGATTTGATGCTCGGACACATTCCCAAAGACTTTGATGTGGCGACCAATGCGCGTCCCGAGCAAGTGCTTAAATTGTTTCGCCGTGCGCGCATCATTGGGCGACGTTTTCGGATTGTTCACGTGATGCACAAGCGTGATTTGATTGAGGTCACGACATTTCGAGGTGACAACGCCGATGACGTGGACACCGATGAGCATGGTCGCGTGCTGCGCGACAATGTCTATGGTGGGATTGAATCGGATGCCAAACGGCGCGACATGACGATTAACGCGCTGTACTATGATGTCAAACGTCAAGTGGTGCTTGACTATCACGGTGGCGTGCCCGACTTGCGCGATCACATGCTGCGCATTATCGGTGATCCCGCAATCCGTTTTCGTGAAGACCCTGTGCGCATGTTGCGCGTCTTGCGTTTCATTGCCAAATTGGATTTTGAGGTTGAGGCACATACCTTGGATGCCATGAATGAATGCAAGGATTTATTGCGCAACATTCCTTCGGCGCGTTTGTTTGACGAAACGCTGAAATTTTTCACCACTGGTCATGCAGGGGCGAGCATGGATGTGCTGCAAGACTATGATTTTACTGAGTTTCTCATGCCTGTTTTGCACGAAGTCATGGGCACAGACCGAGGTGCGGACTGGGTGTATGCGGTTTTAGAGCAGACCGATGAGCGCGTGTCTGAGGATAAATCGCTCTCACCTGGGTTTTTGTTCGCGTCCTTGATGTGGATTAAGGTCGAAGAGCGTTGGGCGTTTTATCAACAACAGCATCCATGTTGGGCGTTTTATCAACAACAGCATCCATCCATCGTTGCATTGGATATGGCGATGAATGAAGTGGTGCGCACCGACGATGGCGAAGTGGTTTTGACCAAGCGTTTCACTGCCGACATGCGTGATATTTGGAGTTTGCAACCGCGCTTAGAAAAACGTTTACCGCGCCAAGTACCGAAATTATTGGAGCATCCGCGTTTTCGTGCAGGTTATGACTTCTTCCTACTGCGGGCGCAAATGGGTCATTTGGGTGAAGCGGGCTTGGATGTGGCGAACTGGTGGGGCATGATGTATGCCGCGAATGGCGCGCAACGCGCGCAAATGTTGGAAGAATTGCGCAATATGCCCAAAGCAGACAATGCAGCAGGTGAGGGCGCGCCGAAAAAACGCCGCCGCCGTAAACCAAAATCTAAAAGCAATGCCAAAAATGAAGCCAACACGGTGGTTGATTCAAACATGGAGAATACCTAATGACGCAAGTCACAGCGTATATTGGGTTGGGCGCAAACATGGGTGATGCACGCAGCACAGTGCTTTGTGCCATTGACGCATTGGCAAAAATTCCACACACCCAGTTGCAAGCGCAGTCTCGTTTGTATGCCAGCGCACCGATGGGTGAAAACGCCACTGGGGAACATTATGTCAACGCGGTGGTGCAACTGCGCACCCGCTTGCCAGCGCATGATTTATTGAACGAATTGCATCGGATTGAGCGTGCATTCGGACGTGAGCGCAGTGTCCGCAATGCACCGCGCACATTGGACTTGGATATTTTATTGTACGGCGATGTGTGCATTGAGGATGAGGCGTTGAGCATTCCGCACCCGCGCATGGTTGAACGCGCTTTTGTTTTGCGTCCATTATTTGACATTGCGCCCGAACTCTCGTGGCATAATGCGCACGGCCAAAAAATCAACTTGGCATCACAACTCAAACACGTTGCGCAACAAGAGATTCAATTATTAGGAACCACAGCATGAGCGAACCCACCCCCTATGGCAGTGCGCCGAGCACAGAAACCAAACCCGTGAAACCAATTTCCCTAACCACTTTGTTTGAGATGAAAACGCGTGGTGAAAAAATCGCCATGCTTACGTGCTACGACGCTTCATTTTCGGCATTATTGGATACCCAGCACGTGGATTGCATCCTCGTGGGTGACTCGCTGGGCAATGTGATTCAGGGGCAGCGCACCACGATTCCTGTGCAAATGGCAGATATGGTCTATCACACCAAAGCGGTTTTGCGCGGTTTGTACACCCGCCCGACCTCACGCGCGTGGGTGGTGGCGGATATGCCGTTTGGCTCGTATGGCACGACCGAAGATGCACTGCACCATGCGGTCAAACTCATGCAGGCAGGCGCGCATATGGTCAAAGTCGAAGGCGGCGCGTGGCTTGCCGATACGGTACGCACTTTGGTGAACAACGGCATTCCTGTTTGTGCACACATGGGTTTAACGCCGCAGTCGGTCTATCAATTGGGTGGTTTTAAAGTGCAAGCAAAAACCGAAGCCGCCGCCGAGCAATTGCTCAAAGAAGCCTTAATTTTGCAAGAAGCGGGCGCAAGCATGTTGGTACTCGAAGCCGTACCGATGCACGTGGGTAAACACGTCACTGAGTCGGTGCGTATGGTGACCATTGGCATTGGTGCAGGCAAAGACACTGATGGTCAAGTGCTGGTGCTGTACGATATGCTGGATGTATTCCCCGGGAAAAAAGCCAAGTTTGTGAAAAACTTTATGGTGGGCAAAAACAGCATCGCCGAGGCGGTGGCCGAGTATGTTACGCAGGTCAAATCAGGCGAGTTTCCTCAACCTGAACACGGCTTTACAGGTGCTTAGGCGATGAGGGTCAGGGTCACGCATGACCCATTGATTTGAACACATCAACCAACCAAGGACTGATTTTTTAATGCGAATTATTTCCGATATTCAAGATTTACGCGCTCAGATGAGTGGACAAAACCGCGTGGCATTCGTGCCGACCATGGGCAATTTGCACGCAGGGCATTTGTCGTTGATGAAAATTGCCGCGATTCACGGCGACCCTGTGGTGGCGAGTATTTTTGTCAATCGTTTGCAATTTGGGCCGAACGAAGACTTTGATAAATACCCACGCACCATGCAGTCGGATGTCGCAAAATTAGAAGCCGAACACGTGTATGTGCTGTTCGCGCCGACAGAAAAGGACTTGTATCCTGAGCCTCAGGAATACCGCGTGTTGCCCCCCACTCAGTTGGGCGACATATTAGAAGGCGAGTTTCGCCCTGGGTTTTTCCAAGGGGTGTGTACGGTGGTTTTAAAACTGTTTTCCTGCGTACAACCGCGCGTGGCAGTGTTTGGTAAAAAAGACTATCAGCAATTGATGATTATCCGTTCCATGTGCCGTCAATTGGCTTTACCTGTAGAAATCATCGCCGCCGAAACCGTGCGTGATGTTGATGGTTTGGCTCTGTCTTCACGCAATCAATATTTATCAACAAGCGACAGAGCCGAAGCACCGCGTCTGTATCGCGTGCTCAACCAAGTGCGTGATGCGATTAAAGCGGATGTCGCCCATGCCGCAAACAACCTCCATGCACTGGAGGCGCAAGCGGTGGCTGAATTGACCGAGCATGGTTGGAAACCCGACTATGTTGCGGTGCGTCGCCAACACGATTTATTAGAACCCACGCCTGATGAGGTTACAAACGGTGAGCCCTTGGTGGTGCTTACAGCGGCGCGTTTGGGCACAACACGTTTGATTGATAATTTAGAAATTTAAGATAACCCTACAAATGGAGAACCCTATGATTCAACGCATTGACAGCAATGCCCGCATGAGCCAAGCCGTGGTGTACAACGGCATGGTGTACCTCGCAGGGCAGGTGGATGAAACCGCTAAACTCGGTGATGGTCGCTCCATCGAAGCGCAAACTGCTGTGGTATTGAGCCAAATTGACGGTTTGCTCGCCAAAGCAGGCACGGATAAAAGTAAATTGCTCAGCGCAACCATTTACCTGACCGACATCAGCACCTTTGCACAGATGAACGCCGCATGGCAAGCGTGGGTTTCGCCTGAGGGCTTACCGACACGCGCGACAGTGGGTGTGAGCGCACTGGCTGCACCTGAATATGGTGTGGAAATCGTGGTCACAGCGGCTGTGTAAATTTGGGCAAATGATATGGTCAACGCACAGGATGTGAATATAGAAGCCAGTTGGAAAACGGCTTTGGCGCATGAGTTTGCGCAACCGTATTTTGCGCAGATTAAGGCAGGTTTGCTCGCAGAAAAAAACGCAGGCAAAACCATCTATCCGCGCGGCAGTTTGATATTCAACGCATTCAATACCACACCACTGCCTGAGGTCAAAGTTGTGATCCTCGGGCAAGACCCTTACCATCAGCCCAATCAAGCGATGGGGCTGTCGTTTTCAGTGCCACATGGTGTCGCCATCCCGCCGTCTTTGCGCAATGTGTACAAGGAACTGGCACGTACCATAGATGGCTTTATCATCCCCAACCACGGTGATTTGTCAAAATGGGCGGAGCAGGGCGTATTTTTACTCAACGCAGTATTGACCGTAACCCAAGGACAGGCGGCGAGCCACGCAGGACTGGGTTGGCAAAACTTCACCGATGCCGTCATTCGCACGATTTCTGAACACAACGAAGGCGTGGTCTTTATGCTCTGGGGCAATTTTGCCAAGAAAAAAGCCGAGTTGATTGATGCCCGTCGTCACCACATATTGACTGCGGTGCATCCCTCACCATTGGCAGGTGGTGGGTTTTCAGGGTGCAATCATTTTGCTTTGGCCAATGAACTACTGGTCAAGCAAGGAAAGCAACCGATTGATTGGCAGGTTTAATCGCCCAACAATGCTTGAAATCTCATCCAATTCATCGCGTGTTGCGCACGTCAAACGAGCCATTGTTTCTAAAAATTCCAAGTAAAATCCCGCGCATTGATATGGCGGTCATCTCAAAGGACAGGTATAATTGCGCTTTCCAATGAGGTGATTTAAATGACAAAATATGTGTTTGTAACGGGTGGCGTGGTGTCGTCTTTGGGTAAGGGGATTGCGGCGGCATCATTGGCAGCTTTGTTGGAGTCGCGTGGTCTGAAAGTGACCATGCTCAAATTGGATCCATACATCAACGTCGATCCAGGAACCATGAGTCCGATTCAACATGGCGAAGTGTTTGTGACCGAGGACGGCGCGGAAACTGACCTTGATTTGGGGCACTACGAGCGATTCATCAGCGCGAAAATGCGCAAATCCAATAATTTCACCACGGGGCAAATTTACGAGTCTGTCTTGCGTAAAGAGCGGCGTGGCGAGTATCTCGGGAAAACCGTTCAGGTCATCCCACACATCACCAACGAAATCCAAACCTTCATTGAGCGCGGCGCGGCTGCATCGAACAACGGTCAAACCGACGTGGCAATTGTCGAAATCGGCGGTACGGTCGGTGACATCGAATCTTTACCGTTTTTAGAAGCAGTGCGTCAAATGAGTTTGCGCTTGGGGCGCGGTAATACGGCATTTGTGCATTTGACCCTCGTGCCGTATTTGGCTGGCGCGGGTGAACTCAAAACCAAGCCCACTCAGCACTCGGTGCAAAAATTGCGTGAAATCGGTATCATGCCCAATGCTTTGTTGTGTCGTGCCGATCGCCCGATTCCTGAGGATGAAAAAGCCAAAATTTCTATGTTTTCCAACATCCCGTTGGAAGGCGTGGTGTCGGTTTACGATGTGGACACGATCTACAAAGTACCTCGCTTGTTGTTTGAGCAGGGCTTGGATCAAATTATTTGCGACGAATTGCGTTTGGATGTGCCCAAAGCCAACGTTGCTATGTGGGACAAGTTGGTACACACCTTGGAAAATCCGCAACACACCGTGACCATTGGCATGGTTGGCAAGTATATGGATTTGACCGAGTCGTATAAATCATTGATTGAGGCACTGCGCCACGCAGGTATTCACAATCAAACTCAGGTTGATATTGAATATATAGACTCAGAAGAATTTGAAAACAACGAAGCCGAGGTTGAAAAACAACTCGCGCCACTTGATGCGATTCTCGTCCCTGGTGGTTTTGGCAAGCGTGGTACGGAGGGCAAAATCCGCGCAATCGCCTACGCACGTGAACATAAAATTCCGTATTTAGGTATTTGCTTGGGGATGCAGTTGGCGGTGATTGAGTTTGCCCGTCATGTGGCGGGGTTGACGCAAGCGAACAGCACCGAGTTTGATGACAAAGCCGCACAACCCGTGGTGGCATTGATTACTGAATGGTTGGATAAAGATGGTTCGGTTGAAAAGCGCGATGAGGGCTCTGATTTGGGTGGTACGATGCGTTTGGGTGCGCAGTCTTGCCCCGTAAAACCGAATACCAAAGCGTTCGAGATTTATGGTGCGACGGTGACCGAGCGTCACCGCCACCGTTATGAAGTCAATACCCGCTACACCGAGCAACTCGAACAAGCGGGCTTGGTGATTTCAGCGTGCACACCGACTGAGAACTTACCCGAAATGATGGAGTTGCCTGTCGAAGTACACCCGTGGTTTGTCGGTGTACAGTTTCACCCAGAGTTCACCTCAACGCCTCGTGATGGACACCCATTGTTTAATGCGTTTGTGCAAGCTGCATTGGCAGGACAGTCCAAATAATGGAATTGCTCCAAACCGCGCCGACCGTGTTGATTGTGGTTTTGCTCGTGACCATGGTGGTGACATTGGTGGGGTTTGGGCATTTGCTTTGGATGTGGAAAAAATCAGGAAAGAAATAATATGAAACTCTGTGGCTTTGAAATTGGTTTGAATCAACCCTTGTTTTTAATCGCTGGCACGTGTTCGATTGAAGGTTTGCAAATGTCGATTGACACCGCTGGCACGCTCAAAGCCATGTGCGATGAATTGTTTATTCCATTGATTTACAAAGGTTCATTTGATAAAGCCAATCGCTCCTCGGGCAATACGAAACGCGGTGTGGGCATGGACGAGGGCTTAAAATTTTTGGACGAAGTGCGCCGTCAAATCGGCGTGCCGATTTTGACCGATGTCCACGAAGCCGAACAGGTTAAAACCGTTGCCAGCGTGGTTGATGTCTTGCAAACCCCTGCATTCTTGTGCCGTCAAACCGACTTTATCCGCGCAGTGGCGCAGTCGGGCAAACCTGTCAACATCAAAAAAGGGCAGTTTCTCGCGCCGTCTGACATGAAAAACGTGATTGAGAAAGCTCGCAGTGCGGCAGCAGAACTGGGCTTGGAAACTGATAACTTCATGGCGTGCGAGCGTGGTGCGAGTTTTGGTTACGGTAATTTGGTCTCTGATATGCGCGGTTTGGCGATTATGCGCCATGGTGCTCAGAAAAATGACACACCCGTGGTGTTTGATGCCACGCATTCGGTGCAACTTCCTGGTGGGCAGGGCACGACCAGTGGTGGTCAACGCGAGTTTGTGCCTGTATTGTCACGCGCGGCGGTCGCCAGTGGGATTGCGGGTATTTTCATGGAAACCCATCCCAATCCAGCCCAAGCATGGTCAGATGGTCCCAATGCTGTGCCACTGGCTCGCATGAAAGAATTGCTCAGCACGCTCAAAGCGATTGATAATGTGGTCAAAGCCCATGGTGGCATGTTTTTAGAAGAAAATTTCTGAGGTTTTTATGAATAAACCAGCGTATGTTATTTTTAATGTCAATGTCACCAACCCTGAGCAATACGATGCCTATCGCGTGCTCTCTGGTCAGGCAATGCAGGAATACAATGCCGAGGTATTGGTGCGCGGTGGTGAAATGACTGTGCTCGAAGGACAGATGTACTCGCGAACGGTGGTTTTAAAGTTTGAGAGTGTGGCTCAAGCGCGTGCTTTTTATGATTCAGAAACGTATCGCAAGGCACGCGAGTTGCGCAAAGATGCGGCGATTGCAAATATTGCAATTGTTGAGGGAGTTTGATTTTTTACCATAGCGATATATATAAAGTATTTGCCCAAATAAATTAAATCATGAGGAGAGTGATGTTAGATGCTAAGCAACTAGAAGCTTTTTATATGGTCGCTAGTAGTCAAAGTTTTGAAAAAGCTGCTCAACTTCTTTACCTGACACCGAGTGCCATATCTCAAAGAATTAAAGCTTTGGAAACGTCTTTATCTGCAGTGTTGTTTGAGAGAGGTGTTCCAATAGAGTTGACTGACAAAGGGCAACAACTTTACCGCTACACTCAAGCGTTAAGTTGTATGGAACAGGAGTTACTGACTCAACTGAAACCTAGTATGGTGCAAAAGAATCATATTTCTATGACTATTGCCGTTAATGCTGACTCCTTTGCAACGTGGTGGCGCAAAGTGCATCCATCATTGTTTCACAAGTTTGGCATCGTAGTTGAGATGTTGGTTGATGATCAAGAACACACCTTGACATTATTTAATAAGGGAAGAGTCGTTGGTTGTGTATCTGCCCGTGAGTTAAATAAAGATGGTGCGATTAGTCAACTTTTAGGGTATATGTCTTACACCTGCGTAGCAAGTCATGATTTTGTTAAAACATATTTTCCTAATGGACTAAATATAAAAACTATAAGTGACGCTCCAGCTATCTTATGCAGTCGCAAAGATAGCCGTCACGATGAAATGCTCTTTCAAGTTTTCAATGTTAAACAATTTGAATATTCAAAAATATTCATGCCATCTCCAGAATCTTTTTTAGATGCGCTTGTTCAAAGTTGTGGTTATGGAATGATGCCTGTTATGCAGATTGAAAACGAATTGCGCACAGGTAAATTGATTGATTTAACTCCTAATCATCATTACCAAATGCCATTGTACTGGTGTTTTTGGCATAATCAATCGAACTTATATAGCCGTATTACCAACTATATTGTTGAACAAGCAAAACAGCTATTGACTCGTAATTAATATAATTACAATCTCTGTGACTTTGTGACTACGTCAAATAAATTTTGGCAATTATATACTTAACCGAACAAACAATTAAGCCAGCAGAAATGCTGGCTTTTTCATATTGTTTATATGACGTTTCACGCCGTATATATTTTGTTTATTTTTCGTTTATAATTCTATCGCAT